>NPIE01000332.1_pt2 | contig 179176 bp, 153 predicted proteins | sample 8637661 | NCBI WGS metagenome assembly NPIE01 (sample SAMN07420842, study PRJNA396082) | bioreactor metagenome | isolation source: sample BA12 brine-fed electro-methanogenic bioreactor BA | place: Japan: Kochi | collected 2016-12-09
GAGAGGATCGAGGTGAGGGTGACAATAAATCCCCTTTTCTAATAAAATAAGATCGGCAAAATAATAATACCTGTGATAATATTCCTTCATGCCCAACAAAGTTATTCGAAAAAGAGCTCGTAGTTTACGAAAAATTCAAACATATGCAGAGAGTTTATTATGGTCAAAGTTAAGGTCAAGACAACTCTCCGGTTTTAAGTTTCGTCGTCAGCATCCGTTTGACAGCTATATTCTAGATTTCTATTGCAGTGAAGCAAAGCTTGCCATTGAGGTTGATGGAAGCCAGCACATAAATGTTGAGAACAAGAAAATGGATGATGCCCGAACCACATTTCTCATGCAAAAGGGTATTCAAGTAATCAGGTTCTGGAACAATGATGTGCTCAATCATGTGGACGATGTAATTGCGGAAATTGATGCCACTCTCAATGAGTTGATGATAAAAAATGATAAGCAATAATCATTAAAGGTACCCTCATCCTGCCCTCGCCCTTTCGAAGGGAGAGGGTTTTTAACACATCCTGCAATAAAACACGATCTGTCTATCCCCCTCAATTCACAATGCTTGCAGTCTTTCCTCCTCTCCCTTGTTGAGGGAGAGGACCGAGGTGAGGGTGACAGACAGTCTGTTTTTCCAATTGAACCCTCATCCTGCCCTCGCCCTTCAAAAAGTAAAGAGTTTTTAATATTCTTAAAATATCGCAATCATCAAACTCACGCTTTTTACTCATCATGCAGCCTGCCCTCCTCTCCCTTGTTGAGGGAGAGGACCGAGGTGAGGGTGACAGACAGTCTGTTTTTCCAATTGAACCTACCTTGATGCAGAGCTGGTAATCTCCTTCAACTCCCGCCTACTTTCATCCCCCAACCTCGCCCTCACTTGACATGATCTCCAGAAGGTATTATATTAACTTAGCGTCGGAGTAGATTTTCCGAGGCATGGAACCTTAATAAATCCTAGAAAGATGGAGTAAAAGTATGTCAGAACGTTATATTGGAACCGTCAAATGGTTCAGCGCCCCCAAAGGCTATGGCTTTATCGGCCGTGACGATGGTGAAGACGATGTCTTCGTACACTTCTCAGCAATCCAAATGGAAGGCTACAAGAGGCTCAAAGAAGGACAGGAAGTTGAATTCTCAATAGAGGACGGTCCAAAAGGACTGCAAGCAGCCAATGTCACCCTCGCATCCAGTGAAGCAAGCATAGTGGAAACATCCGAAGATGAAGTAGCTGAGATTGAGGTGGACGAGGAAGAAGAGGAACAAGAAGAAGTTACTGAAGAAGAAGAAGAAGAAGAAGAAGAAGAAGAAAACAAGACATCACTATTCGGTTTTTAATCTTCAAAGACTTAATCGGGTCGCACATGCGACCCGATTTTTTTATTTAAAGAGGGTTGACAATAAATAAGAAATTAGTTTTGTTATTTCTAAGAACACGAACTGCCATCCTTCCCCATGAAAGAACCAACTCGGGGAACGAAACCAATGCCCAGCGACGGGGCGGACAGCAATGGCGACACCCGATCCCCTCAACTCACGGCGAAAGATAAACCTTGCTCGGAAACTATGGTAGGGGTCCGTAACAACCATCAAGGTCGTCCAACCTTTTTGTGAGGCCAGTTCACGCACAGCCAACGCCTCATCAACAGTGCTGTCTACCTCGAGTTTAGTGATAAAAATCGCATTACTGGGAAACCCACCCGCCTGAGCTTCGGCTGCCAGCCGCTGGTTAATGCTGTCCTCCACATTGGTAATCACCAGGTTAGGCGCTAACCCCTGTTCATGCATCTCAATGGCTAACTCTAATCGGTCGCCATCGTCTCCGCTGAGGACAACCACCGCATCAACTTCCTGGATGGGGTCCGCGACGATTAATACCCCGCCCACCCCGACCAAAGCGATATAAATGAACAAACACACCACGGGAAGAATAAGGATCAACAGCCACCAAATTGGGTTGTGCTTCTTCTTTTTCTTCTTGATCACACGCTGATGTTCTTGTTTAATCATTTTGCCGCCTAAAGCGATGACAACGCATCCTTCATTTGTGTTAATCCTTTTTCCAGAAGAACCCTGGGGCAGCCAAAATTCAAGCGAATGAAACCTTCGCCGCCCACACCGAAATCTCGCCCGTCATTAAATCCAACTTTCGCTTCATGTAAAAAGAATTCCTGGGGAGAATCATCCAAATCCAATCCCCTGCAATCGAGCCAGCCCAGATAGGTGCCTTCTGGATTCCAAATCTCAATTCCAGCCAGCTCATCAGCGACAAAGTCTGATAGAAAATCCCGATTATCTTCCAGATAGACCAAAAGGGCATCCAGCCATTCCCCTCCCTGCGCATAAGCTGCCTTTGCAGCGTGCAAACCGAGAATGTTGGGATGCCCCAACAGCATGCGCATCGATTGGGATAGGCGTTTCCGCATGTCTTCCTGCTGTGCCACATAGACCGAGGTTGAAAAACCAGCCACATTGAAGGTCTTACTTGGGGCGAAATAGGTTACAGTTTTCTCAGCAACATCCGAGGAAAGGCTGGCGATGGGAATGTGGTGATTTTCGGAAAATATCAAGTCAGCATGAATTTCATCGGAACAAATCAAAACATCATATCTCAAGCAGATCTCTGCCATTTTCGTTAATTCTTCAGTGGTAAAAACCCTGCCAACGGGATTGTGCGGATTGCACAGGATAAATAATTTAACGCCTGAGGCAGCCTTTTCTTCAAAATCATCGAAATCAATCTCATATCGTCCATCCGAGTCTCTCAGCAGTTCATTGTGTACGCACTGCCGGCCAGCTTCCTCGGGGGCAGCCAGGAATGGCGGATAGACGGGCGTCTGGATCAAAATTTTATCGCCAGGCTGGGTCAGGCTGTAAATGGCGTGATTGAAGCCCGTCACCACACCGGAAATAAAGGAAAGTTCCGATTCTGTTACCTCCCAATTTTGCCGAGTTTCAAGGTGTTTGATAATGGCTTCCTTCAACCCCTCAGGAGGCATGCCATAGCCAAAAACACCGTGATCTATCCGCTTGTGCAATGCCTGAATCACCGGCTCTGGTGATCGAAAATCCATATCGGCCACCCACATCGGCAGCACATCCTCATCAAACCAATTCCATTTAACGCTTTCCGTGTTTCGCCGGTCAATAATGCAGTCAAAATCCATGAATTCTCCTTTGTTTTATATCTGTTGAATTATAGCTCATTGTTACGCATTTCTCAGCCATCAAGCCGGATGATAAAAAATGGTATACTCAACGAGGAAAAGGAGAAGTGGCGTATATGAAAAAGCCCCTTAATGGAATCATAAAATTAACCCGATTTGATGAGTATATTTACTTCGTCATCATTACGACACTATTGGGCGTCGCATCTGCAAAGGGAACATTGGATTGGCGTTTTCTGATCCTCCTCCCAGCCAATTGGCTGGCGGTGGGCTTCGCCTTTATGATCAACGATATCGAAGACGCCCCGGATGACGCCCTCTCCCCCAGTAAAATCAACCGCAATCCCGTATCTGCGGGGTTAATCACACCTCATACCGCAAGGATTGCCACCTTTCTTGTGGGTATTATTTCAGCGGTTTTGTTTTTCCTCTTGGGCACCTGGCCCTTCGTATTCGGCCTTCTCAGCCTGGTTCTCGGTTATCTATACTCATTCCGGGGTGTACGGTTGAAAACCATCGCCTTTTTTGATGTTTTTTCCCATTGTCTGATGCTGGCAGGGCTCCAGTTTTTATGCGGTTATTTCACATATGCGACCCGACTTAACCAGCACTGGTTCTGGCCCTTCACCTTTGTGATGTCCATCAGCATCTATGGCGAACTTTATAATGAAATTCGAGATTTGGAAGGCGATCGGGCAGCCCAACTGAGACACACTGCCATCGTCCTTGGGGACCGTTTCAGCCACATCCTGATGCTGACCACACTTGTCATCGGTATATTCTCGGGCGCGATCTCTTTTATCGTGATTGACCTGATCCCATTATGGGTTTTTATTATCATGGCGATTCTGGCTGCAATATTTGTCCTCCCGCCTGCGCTGAAACTGCGCAGGAGCGACAGCAGCATGGCTGTCCAGGGTGCGCTGCAAAAGCCGTTGGAAAGAGCCGCCGCCATCGCTCTTTTGCTTCAATTCATCCTCCCCTGGTTGGATCAGATTTTTAAGTGGGGGTTGTTCTAAATGGCAGCAACACCTCATCAAATTCCTCAACTGAACCTCTTAACATCATCTGATTGGCAAGACTACGAGCTCTTGGATACTGGGGACGATCAAGCACTGGAGCGATTAGGACCCTACACCCTGGTCCGTCCTGAACCGCAAGCTATCTGGTCACCGGCGCTGCCCCAATCCTTTTGGGACGCGGCCGACGCGGTCATGGTACCCACCCCTGGAGAACATGGCGGATATTGGGAGTATAAGAACCCCATCAAACAACCCTGGACAGTGGATTATAAGGGGCTAAAAAGCGAGATCCGTCTCTCAAAATCCCGCCATATTGGTGTATTTCCTGAACAAGCCGCACATTGGGACTGGATTGAAGACCAAATTCAATCAGCTGGCCGGCAGCTTCGCGTTATTAACTTGTTTGGATACACCGGCATGGCCACAGCCGCTGCAGCACGCGCCGGCTCGCATGTCACCCATGTGGACGCCTCCAAGCATGCTGTCTCCTGGGCCAGTCACAACCTTGATTTGAGCGGCTTGGGGAATGCGCCCGTGCGCTGGCTGGTCGAAGACGCAAGGAAATACCTGAAACGTGAAGCCAGGCGAAAATCCTTTTATGATGGGATCATCCTCGACCCGCCAAAGTTCGGCCGCGGTCCCAGCGGCAAAGTTTGGGAGTACTTTGAAGATATCTCCGGCTTATTGGAACAATGCCGCAAAGTCCTTACACAGAATCCAAAGTTCATCTGCCTGACCTCTTATGCGATACAGGCTTCCGCCCTTGTACCCCACCAAGCATTAGCGGAAATAGTAAAAAGCTACGGTGGAAGCATCACCAGCGGTGAGTTGGTGAGCGTCGATAAGAGCGGCGGGCGAATTTTATCCCATGCCCTATTTTCCCGCTGGTCAGCGGATTAAGTTCGATAAGGAAGTGATACATGAACGATAATGAACGATTCTCTCTGATTGGTCCCGGCGTCATGGCCGAAGCAATGATCATCGGCTTGATTGAGGAAAAAGTCATCCCGGCTGCCAATATTACCGCAGCCGGCCCACGGCTGGAACGGCTGAAAGAGCTTGAAGCGCAGTACCGTATCCAAAGTAATTTAGATAACGCCAAAGCTGTGCAAAATGCGAATGTTGTCATCCTGTGTGTCAAGCCGCAAAAGCTGCCGGAAGTATTAGCAGACGTCAAGGGAAAAATACCACCGGACGCGCTGGTGATCTCCATCGTGGCTGGCGCAACCCTGCAATCCCTGATTGCCGGGTTGGATCATCCCTTGGTGGTGCGCTCCATGCCGAACACCCCAGCTCAAATCGGCGAGGGGATGACAGTTTGGAGTCAGAGCCCAAAGACATCCCAGGCCCAACACGACCTCGCCCAGCAAATCCTTTCAGCATTAGGGCAGGAGATCTTTGTCGAAGATGAAAGTTACATTGATATGGCTACGGCCGTTTCAGGTACCGGACCAGCGTATGTCTTCCTATTCCTGGAAGCCATGATTGACTCTGGCGTGCACCTCGGCCTGCCCAGGCGGATCGCGGAGGCCATGGTCATGCAAACCATCAAGGGATCCATTGCCTATTACAGTCAAAACGAAAAACATCCAGCCCGCTTGCGCAATCAGGTGACTTCGCCAGGCGGCACCTCCGCCACCGCCCTATATTATCTGGAGAAAATGGGGTTCAGAACGGCAATCTCCCGGGCTATCTGGGCAGCCTTCACCCGTTCTCAGGAATTGGGGAAAGGGCAAAAACATCAAGATCCTGAAAAAATTTAGGAGGGCAACGTGGAACGAGACCTTCTAAAACTCTCCACAGATATCGGTCGCATCCTGAATGAAAAATCGCTGACCATCGCCACAGCCGAATCCTGCACTGGGGGACTGATCGGGCATACGCTGACGGCGGTGTCCGGCTCGTCTCATTATTACCTCGGCGGTGTGATCTCCTACAGCAACCACATTAAAGAGGAATGGCTGGGTGTCCAAGCCCAAACCCTGCTCCAACACGGGGCAGTCAGTGAGGCAACCGCACGAGAAATGGCGGAGGGAATCCGCAAGAAATTCAAATCTGATATTGGCCTTTCCAGCACCGGTATCGCTGGGCCAACGGGCGGAACGCCTACCAAACCCGTGGGTTTGGTATGGATTGGTATCAGCATTAATGATGAGACACAAACCGTTGAATGTCATTTCAAGGGTTCACGTGACGAAGTGAAAACGAGTACAGTTAAAGAAATCCTTGCACAATTACTGAATCTACTAGAATAAATTCCTTCTCAACCATTTCAGGAGCCCGTCATGGAAGATAATGGAAAACAAATCCTCATCCTTACCGGAGATGCCGGATTGGGACATCGCTCTGCTGCAGAAGCCGTTAAGAAAGCTCTTGAAGAAAAATACGGCGCACATTGTGAAGTAACCATAGACAATCCCCTTAACTATCCCACAGTCCCAGACATCATCCGAAAAAGCCAATCGGATTATGATGAAATCGTCAAAAAATTGCCCGATCTGTATAAGCTGGGTTACACCGTCAGCGATTCAACCCTGCCTGTATCATTGATGGAAGCTGCTTTCATTGTTGCCATGTTTGAAGTGATCCGTGACACCATCAAGAAAGTTCGACCAGACCTGGTTATCACAACTTACCCCGTCTTTCAAGCCCCCATCCACGCAGCGTTGGTGTTAAAGAAGAAAGCTATCCCCAGCATAACCGTGATCACCGACCTGACCAAGGTGCATCATGTGTGGTTCAATAAAGCGGCCACCAGAGTTACAGCACCGACAGAAGCGGTTCAACAACAAGCCCTTAAAGCAGGTTTATCCCCGAACCAGATCGCCATCACGGGCATCCCGGTCAACCCCCGCATCATGAAACTCAAACAGCGCGATAAGCCTGGCTTAAGAGAACCATTGGGCTGGAAAAGAGATTTAACCAGCCTGCTGGTCGTGGGCAGCCCGCGCATCGAGACATTGACAGACACTGTCAAGACAATCGACCATAGTGGTCATGACCTACAAATGGCCCTTGTCGCTGGCGGCAACGACGCGCTGTATGACAGCTTCCAACAGGAAGAATGGCACCACCCAGTACATATTTATAATTTCGTGGATAATATGCCCGAACTGATGCGTGCAGCAGATTTGATCCTCTGTAAAGCGGGCGGTCTTATCGTGACTGAATCTTTGGCTTCCGGATTGCCCCTGTTGCTGGTGCATGCCCTGCCCGGTCAGGAAATCGGTAACGTCAATTATGTGGTTGAAAACAAAGCCGGCTGTCTATGCCAAACCCCTGAAAAGATCCTGGAAACCCTCTATCACTGGCTCGACAACGACCACGCCATGTTGGAAGAAATCGCTTCAAACGCCGCTTCCCTGATTCCCGTGGATGCAGCCTTCACCATCGCAGATCTGGGATGGGAATTGCTCAATCAACCGGATGTTCAAGTTTCAAGCAAAGAAGTAGGTCGGTTTATGAAACTCCTCGCAAGGTTTGATATTTCATTATAGCGATTCTTGAGAGATTATTCCTCGCCGATAAAGGTAACGAGGACACGGTCGATACGCCGGCCATCCATATCCACCACTTCGTATTCGTAATCCCCACATGTAAATTTTGCGCCTGTCTTGGGAATCCGCCCCAGTTGACTCATCACGAAACCACTTAAGGTTTGAAAACCAGCCCTATCCTCTCCTGGCATCTCTGAAATCGCCAAAAGCTCTTTTAATTGATCAATGACAATCAAACCATCAAACAGCCAGGAACCATCCTCCCGCTGGACAGCCACCAAATCATCATCTCGTTCGTTCTCAGGAATTTCGCCCACAATCGCCTCCAGGATATCATAATCCGTCACCATTCCTGTAATGCCGCCAAATTCATCAACAACCATCGCCAGATGGACCCCGCTGGTTTGAATATTTTCCAAAGCTTTCAATGCCGGCATGTTTTCGGGCAGATAGATGGGTTCCTTTATAAAATCTTGTAAATTAAAATCCGGTTTTTCAGGCGTTTCGCTGATCAGGTCTCGAACCTGAATATATCCTTGGATGTTATCCAGATTCCCATCCGCAATAGGAACACGAGAGTGGTAAGTTATCGATAACATACTCCAAATATCTTCTATACTCGCATTACTATCAATCCAAGTCATTTCTGTGCGCGGCGTCATTAAGGCTTCAACACGCCGGTCTCCCAAACGAAAGACACTTGTCACCATATCGCTTTCCGCTTTTTCGATCAACCCGATGTTCCTTCCCATCTCTATATAACTTTTTATTTCCTCCTCTGTAATAGAAGGACCTTTGTCGGTATTGATCCTTAGAATTTTTAACCCGAAGTTTGTTGATACGCTGAGTAATTTTGTCAGAGGTCTAAAGATTTTCGTCATAAACCGGATAACAGGTGAGAGTTTCATGACCACTGCTTCTGGTTTGCTAACTGCCAGCCGTTTAGGGATCAGTTCACCTAACACAATTGAAAAATAAGTGATGATGATTACGACAGTGATCAATGCAATCAGATCCGCTTGTGGGGCAATGAAGGGTATCCTCCGGAGTAAATCAGCCAATGGCCCTGATAATCTGGCACCGCCGATACCTCCCGCCAGGGTATCTATCATGGTAATCATGATTTGCACGGTGGACAAGTATTGTTGGTTGGGATCCTTCAATAAGAAAAGGGTATCGGCAGCCCCTTTGCTACCCTCCTCAACCTTTTGTTCCAATCGTGTCTTTCTCGCCGCCACCATTGCAATCTCATACATGGCGAATATGGCGTTGAAAAAGAAGAGAACTAATATGGTAAGGATATTGATCAATATTGACATTTAAAAATCACATTCTTACTAGTGAAGACATGGAACTATATCGAATTTTTCCCACTCCAACCGGTTGATTACACCGTTGGAATAGGAGATTTTCGCACATAAATTATACATGACAAACCAACATTGGTAATGTATAGCGCATTTCAACAACCCAATATACCATTAATCGCTGTATGGTCGTAGGATACGTAACATCGTTTTTTTGTTGAGTATAATAAACAAAAACCAAGCTTAAGTCGTTCAAATTTTTCCCAGTATCGGAGAATAAAACAAATGTCAATCATCATCTTATTAATCAGTATGTTGTTAAATGGTGTCTTTGCTATGATAGAGATCGCTCTGGTTTCAGCACGAAAGACCAGATTGCAGCAGCGAATGGATAAGGGGGAACACGGCGCAGCAGTTGCGCTTGAATTATTAGAAGAACCTAACCGATTTCTATCTACAGTGCAAGTGGGCATCACTTTGGTGGGCGTCTTCTCTGGTGCATTCGGTGCTTCGCAGCTCTCCCCTCCCCTCGCGGATCTTCTGGCAAAAGTGACCCTCTTGGAAAATTATGCGGATGAAATCGCATTTACAGTTCTGGTTCTAATCATCACATATTTTTCTATTGTTATTGGTGAATTGGTTCCAAAAAGAGTTGCCATTAATAACCCCGAAGCCGTCTCATCATCTTTGGCTGTGCCAATGCGGTTCTTGTCAAAATTAGCGAAGCCCATCGTAACCATCTTAAGCGCTTCATCTGAATTCGGGGCCAGGTTATTAGGGATCCAATCCGGAAATGAACCTGCGATTACGCAGGAAGAGATAAAAGTCCTGATTGAACAAGGACATCAGGTTGGTGTCTTAAAAGAGACCGAACGAGATATGTTTTCAGGTGTTTTCCGTATGGGAGGACGTAAAGTCAGCGGGTTAATGACACCGCGTGTTGAAATGACTTGGATAAATATCAATGATTCTATAAAAAATATATGGAACTACATCCTGAAAACACCCCATGCCAGAGTCCCTGTTGCTGAGGAGAATTTGGACAACCTCTTGGGATATATCCAAATTCGAGATTTACTGGGTAAATCGCCAGAGGACCCTGATTTTGATTTACAACGTTTTATCAAAGAACCGCTTTATTTACCAGAGACGATGTCCGCTCTTCAAGCCTTGGACAATTTTCAAATCGGCGGTGTCCATTTAGCCATCGTCGTGGATGAATTTGGGGGAATCAAAGGCATGGTGACGGATTATGACATCCTAAAAACCATCGTTGGAGATATTCCTGAAGACAGACAGGATACGGATCAATTGGCTTATCAACGTGAGGATGGTTCCTGGCTTTTTGATGGCCTTATTGTCATTGATCAACTTCAGGATATTCTAGGTATTTCAGAGATGCCAGGCGAGAAGAAGGGGGTTTACCAGACTTTGAGTGGTTTTGTGATGACTCAGCTAGGACAGATTCCGCAAACAGGTGCGAAATTTGAGTATCAAGGTTTTGAGTTTGAAGTCGTCGATATGGATGGCCGGCGTGTAGATCGCGTTTTGGTTATTCCGAAGGAAGAGTCCGGATATTGAAAGACATTTATGATATTTCTTTAATATTTTCAATCTGACCTCCGCTGAGCTCCTTTAAATCTCCAGGCGCTATACCCAGAAGGATATTCACAGCCCCCGCGGAACTCCACACAAGGTCATACCCATGTAAATCTTCATCGATATAAACGGGAAAAGCACCGGCTAAACCAAATGGCGGCACCGCACCGACAGGATATCCCGTCTGTTGTTTTACATCTTGAGGGCTGGCCGGATGAACCCCCTCCCCGACATAGGCACTTAACTTTTCCAAGTCCACGCGATTCTCCCCAGAGACCAATACAAGAAACGCTTCTCCAGTGGAGTTCTTCTGGAACACCAGGGACTTCACCACAGCCCCCAATGGGCAGCCCAGTAAATCCGCAGCCTCACTGGCATGATGGGCGGGTTCCTTGAAGATACGAAGCTGATATTTTATCCCTTTCTCTTCTAAAAGAGACAATATAGGTTGGACTTCCCTTGGAAATTTCATATTATGATGTATTTTTTATTCGGTGATCCGCTTGACCATGCGATGAATGCCGGGCCCAACATAAGGTACACGCTTATTGGATTCTAAATAAGTTGCGATCACTTTGTAACCATGACGCTCATACAAACGCTTGGCGCCCTGGTTCTCAATCCGGACAATTAAAGCAAGCTTTTCAAACCCAGCTTGCCCTGCGCGTTCCTCAACCTGTTTCAGCAACCCTGAGCCAATGCCCTTCCCGCGCAGGTTCTTTTTGACAGCCAGATTGCTCAGCAAGAATTCGTCGCGTTCGGCTTCTTTGACGAAAACCAAAGGCCAGGCCCGAATCAACAACGCCAATTTGCCCCGTAAACGATATTGACGCAGCATCAAACGCCCCAATCGCAAATCTAGTTTCGTTAAATCTTTGCCGGGGTAGCCTACAGCTATGCCTGCAACACGCCCCCCTCGGACCGCCATCAGAGCGTATTCATAACTAAAACGGTGCCCTCTCTTTGAAAAAAATTTCTTAAGAAGTTCCTTGGCGCGGTCCTCGCTCCCCAGGCCAATCATAAAAGTCGCCAGTTTGGGAAAGGATTCAAATAACAGCCGCCCAGCCGTATCCGCATCCGCTGGCTTGGCGGGGCGAAAAGAGATTTCTTTCTTTGGCGTTGGTTTTTTAACCATAGTTAGGTTGGTCTCATCATCATTAAGTGATCAGATCATCAGGAAGGTAATCCACCTTGTTCATATACATCAAGGTGAACCGGCCCTCTTCATGGATATCAATGCGGCTGATGGCGCAATTGTTCATCAGGAACCAATAATGTTCAGCTTGAATGTCAAAAAGAGTGGAGAGGATCCGGGCAAAAATACCGCCATGGGTGATCATTCCCACACGGGCTTGCTTTCCATCATGTTCCTCAATCAGCCGGTCCAGAATGGCCCGCGCTCGTTTGGGATAATTCTCCCGAGGTTCCTTTTCCTTGTTCCACCAGCCCGTTTCGGACAGATCCTCGGGTATGATCAGCTCTGGGAATTCCTGTTCGAAATAGGATTTTCCCTTTCCCGGGCGGCCGATAAACACCGGCTCCCCATCCTGGATATCCGAATCAAATACGCCGCCGGTTTCATGGGCTTCCGGCCAGGCCACAAGAGGGACGCCTATCTCTTTTGAGATCGCCGTCCCCGTCTTGACCGCCCGTGTCATCAAGCTGCAATACAGGTGCGTGATTCCAAAGCCATTTCTGTTATGGGGATCGAACCCTTTTTGTTCCAGGGGTTGTGCCAATAATTCCCCAGCCAGCTTGGCTTGCTCCTCACCGATATCGGTCAAATCGGGATCAAGCACACGATTAACGAGGTAGTCATCCCGGCCAAAATCTTCCATGATGGCGTTGTTGGTTGATTGTCCATGTCTGATGAAATAGAGTTGCAGCAAGGGTTGTTACTCCTTTAAATAATGATAATCTCGAAGTTTTTCGATCAATGAATCCACGCTGGGGTTTACACCCGGCGCTGCTCCATAATGATCGGGATAGGACGGTTTTTCGCACATAGCCGCCAAGCAGGCTTGAATATTATCTTCCAATGCCCTGGGATCATAGCCGCCTTCCAGGACGAATAAGATCTTGTCATCTGCATATTGATCGGCAAAGCGCACCAACCGCCGGGCAATCCTATGATAGCCCCCGGTGTCCAATGTGAGGGTGGTCAGTGGATCCGAAAAATGGGCGTCAAATCCGGCAGAGACGAAGATCATCTCGGGTTGAAACTGCGCAATCCAGGGTTCCACCACCTCATCCATGATCCTGTGAAAGGCATCATCCCCAGCAAAAGCCGGCAGGGGACAGTTAATGATGCGCCCTTTGGCGTGTGGGGCTTCTTCCAATCGCCCGGATCCAGGATAAATCCCCTCTTCATGGGTTGAAAAATAGCCCACTTCGGGCGTATCCCAGAAAATGGACTGGGTGCCGTTGCCGTGATGGGCGTCAAAGTCAACGATCGCCACTTTCCCCAATCCGCTGGCCACCGCATCCGCTGCCGCAATGGCGATGTTGTTCAATAAGCAGAATCCCATAGCTTTGTCCCCATCGGCGTGATGTCCGGGTGGGCGTACGATAGCGAAACCGCGCCCCCGCCCTTCCTCAATGATCCGCCGGCTCACAGCCAGCGTCGCGCCCGCAGCGCCGAGGGCATCCTGATAGCTGGAAGCTGTCACATAGGTTGGCGCAGGTTCAAATTCATGGGGGCCTTGCTGGCTTTCAGCCTTGATGGCAGCCAACAAGCTCTGACGATGCGCCAGGGTCACCTCGCCTTCCCGCGCGGGTTCGTAGGGCAGCCATTCCATTTCAGGATATGGGGGAGAATCACGCCATGCCCCCAATGCGTGAATTCGTTGTGGGGATTCGGGGTGGTTAGGAAAGCGGTGCTCCGGTGCTTCCTGGTATGTGCAGTAGACTTTTGATGTGTTATCTTTTTTCATTTTCAGCAGGTAGTAGTATACCGCAAGACCGAATCAAACGCATGTCAGGATGATGTAAAACTATTACCCACACTTATTATTTTTCCTCTTGATAAAGAGCTATGTAATAAGGGATTGCTTAAGTTCCAATTTGTTATTAATTGCATTGGCAAAATTTATATCTACCCGTACGGGCGAGGCATGCCTCGCCCATACGTTATCTCATAGATATTACATCCAAAATTATCGTGACAAACTCTTCATAAATGCGATTAAGCAAGATTCTTATTAAATTCATCGTGCATTTTCTATACAATCTGCTTTCCAAGTCAAAGGAACCACATTCGCCAAATCTATACGAAACTCAACCCTTGGGCAGAAGTGGTATAATCCAGTCGTTAATTCTTTAAGAAATACGAGAAATTGATCCACATGCTAGAAAAATTACAAGGAATCATCCAACGATTTGAAGAAATAGATCAGCAGCTCGCTCAGGTGGGCGAAGACTACACCACCGCCATTGAGCTCTCCAAAGAACGGGCGGAAATCGAACCGCTCGTGACCAAAGCGCGCACATATCAGCAAACCCTTGAAAGGATTGAGGAAACGGAAGCCCTCCTGGAAGCTGAAGATGAAGAAATGCGCGCCATGGCTGAAATGGAACTGGATGCCCTCAAAGAGAAACAGGAAAAGCTGGAAAACCAGCTCAAAAGCATGCTCGTCCCCAAAGACCCCCGGGACAAGCGCAATGTCATCATGGAAATCCGGGCGGGCACCGGCGGCGATGAAGCCGGGCTTTTTGCTGCGGACCTCTTTCGCATGTACAGCCGCTATGCAGAACGCCAGAGCTGGTCAACGGAAATCCTCACCATGCATGAAACCGGCATCGGCGGTATCAAAGAAGTCAGCTTCATGATTAAGGGCAAAGGCGCTTATTCCAAATTGAAATATGAATCAGGCGTCCACCGGGTGCAGCGCGTGCCTGAGACTGAATCCCAGGGGCGCATTCATACCTCCACCGTCACTGTTGCGGTATTGGCTGAAGTGGATGATGTGGAAATCGACATCCCCGATTCGGATATCAACATCGACGTCTATAAATCCGCTGGCGCGGGCGGCCAAAGCGTCCAGAAAAACGCCACAGCCGTGCGCATCACCCACCTCCCCACGGGCATGGTCGTCGCCTGTCAGGATGAGCGTTCCCAACTCCAAAATAAGACCCGAGCCATGAGCATTCTCAAGGCGCGCCTGTATGAACTGGAAGAACGCAAACGCCAGGAGGAAGAAGCCGCCACCCGCCGCTCTCAAATCGGCAGCGGCGAACGGTCGGAGAAGATCCGCACCTACAACTTCCCCCAAAACAGGGTCACCGATCATCGCATTAACCACTCTTCCTATAACCTGAGTGGCGTCCTGGATGGCGATATTGATGAGTTCGTCGACGAACTATCTCTAAGAGATGAAGCTGAGAAACTGGCCTTAGTGGAGGAATAAACCGATTAACCTGCACGAATTTCGCCGGCAGCTTCATGAAAAATTGAACATTGGGGGAATTGATGCGCCTGGAAACACCAGCTTGCTTCTGCTCAGCCATGTGCTTGACCAACCTAAGAGTTGGATTCTGACGCATGGGGATTACGAATTATCCCAAGAAGAAACGCAAACCCTGCAGATATATCAATCACAACTTCTAGAAGGCGTTCCATTGCCCTACATTCTGGGATGTTGGGAATTCTATGGTCGTCGGTTCAAAATCACGCCGGATGTCCTCATCCCCCGCCCGGAGACAGAAATGCTGGTTGAAAAGGCGATCCAATGCCTTGAGGACAAACCACAGGCAAAGATCGCCGATGTGGGTACCGGATCGGGCGCCATTGCCGTCACTCTGGCGGCTGAGCTCCCCAAAGCCCGGATCCTGGCCGTGGATATTTCCCGCCCCGCACTGAAAATTTCTGAAATAAACGCCCTCAGGCATGCAAAGGCGCGTATCCGCTTCGTTCAATCCCACCTGCTTGAACCCTTTTACGTTCAATTTGATGTGATTTGCGCCAACCTCCCTTATATTCCCACCAAGATACTGCAAGGCTTGAACGTCGCACAACACGAACCCCGCCTGGCATTGGACGGTGGCGAAAGCGGCCTGATGTTGATTGAGCAGCTTCTCCACCAGGCCCAGACCCGCCTGGCACCCCATGGAACCCTGTTAATGGAAATTGAAGCCGCGCTGGGGGAACGGGCGCTGAAATTGACGCAATCCGCCTTCCCCAACGCTGAAATTCTTCTTCATCAGGACCTGGCTGGAAAAGATCGACTGGTGGAGATTCGCCAGCCTTAAGGCTGTCATTTTGGGGTTAAAATAAGAATATTCAGTAAGCCATGATCGAAAGGGTTATTAATGATGAACACCAGGGTGCTCAGCACGGATGATCCCCAAGCCATTCCAACCGCCGTCGAGATTATCAACAACCAGGGCTTGATTGCCTTTCCCACCGACACCATTTACGGCATTGCGGGGGATCCTTTCAGCGCAGCCGCCATCCAGAAAATCTATACTGCCAAAGACCGCCCAGAAGCGAAAGCCCTGCCAGTGTTAATCGGGGATTTGGAGCAATTGGAATCCCTGGTTTTATTCGTCAGCGAGCGCGTGAAGCGTATCGCAAATGGTTTCTGGCCCGGCGCGCTGACCTTGATCCTGCCCAAGCGCAGCGGCCTTCCTGATAACCTCTCTCCCTACCCCACCATCGGCGTGCGCATGCCCAACCTGGCTTTCACACTTGAGCTGTTGCGCCAAACCGGCCCTCTGGCCACCACCTCCGCCAACATCTCAGGGGGAGCAGACCCCCTGACAGCAGATGATGTTCTATCGCAGCTCGGAGGCCGGGTGGACCTGATCCTGGATGGCGGCACCACGGCCGGCGGCACAGCCTCTACCGTTCTGGATGTCACGGGGCCTGATCCACAGATTCTGCGCCAGGGTCCCATCACCCTGCCTGAGATACAAGCCATACTTGAAAAGGAATAATATGCAGCTTAAAAACAACGACCTTATCCTGACCATTTCTGAAGAAAGCCCCCATTTTGACCTACAGTCCCTCGCCTTTCCAGGTTGCACATTGCGCAGTTCCTATGATGTTCGCTGCGAAAAGAAGGGTCAGGAGATCAATCTCCTTCGAAAGGGATTTGCGGTGGAGAACATCGAATCGGATTTCGTCCAGGACATGCCCTGGGGCACCCTAAAAGGTCATCGTCTGATGCTCTCGACTGCCCTAAGCGGTGTGCAGCTCTGCGTGGAATTTGCTTTATCACCCGAAAAAGGGATGGCCTTGCTGCAGATGGAAATCCAGAATAATAGTGACGAAGCGCTCAGGCTCCAGCGATTTATCCCCGTGGATACTCAACCTGGCGATATCCATCTGGGAGATTCTCAACAGCCTGACCCCGCCTTTTACAGCAACGGCTGGCAGTCCTGGTCCTGCACCGGAACCTACGGCCTTGATGAAAAGCAGCACACCTCCAACATTGGCCCCTTCCAAAATCCAATGGTGGTCAATCCCGGCACACCCCAGCCCCGGCATAAAAATCAATTCACCGGGGATATGTTCGGCGTCCTCGGCGACCGGATCAGCCGCATGGGTTTGCTGGCAGGGTTCTTGTCCCAGCTTGAACAATTTGGCAGCTTGGGGGCATCCTTTGACCCGCAAGCATCTTTGAGGGTGTGGGCGAATGGTGACAACGTCCTGCTCCCCCCGGGAGAGACAGCGCACACCGATTGGCTCGCGCTGTTCTTTTTTCCTCTTGACGCGCCGGATCCTATGGGCTCTTATCTGGAAACCGTCGCTGAAGTGCACGACATTCAATCGGAGTCTACTGTGCCCGTTGGGTGGTGCTCCTGGTATCACTATTATCAGGACATCTCCGAAGAGATCATCCAATCCAATCTGGATGCCGTGCTGCAGCTCAAGCCGAAATGCCCCCTGCCCTTGCTGCAAATTGATGACGGCTTCGAAACTTACCCGGGCGACTGGTTTGATTTCAAAACCGAGTTTCCAAATGGGTTGAAACCCATTGCTCAAAAGACCAAAGATACCGGTCTGACCCCCGGCGTATGGCTGGCGCCCTACATCGTCCATCCCAAAGCGGAACTGGTCAAAGACCATCCTGATTGGCTCCTGCGAAATGAGCGGGGCAAGCCGGTCAGCGCGGGCTTTGTGTGGAATGCCTTCACTTATGCCCTCGACCTGACCCATCCGGAGGCCCTGGCCTACACCTGCGATGTGATTCGCACTGCGGTTGAAGATTGGGGCTTCGATTATCTCAAGCTGGATTTCCTTTACGCAGCCGCCCTGGACGGCGTTTATTACGATCCCACCCTGACCCGGGCACAGGTGCTGCGCCGTGGGTTTGAAGCGCTACGCCAGGCGGCCGGTACGGAGGTGACCCTGCTGGCCTGCGGCTGCCCACTGGGATCAGCACTGGGGCTGTTTGACGCCATGCGCATCAGCGCCGATGTAAACGGTTACTGGAAACCTCATTTCCCGCCCGTCAGCTTCTTTCTTAAGAAGGAACCTCACATGCCCGCTGCCCGCAACGCCCTGCAGAACATCCTCACCCGAGCCCCCCTTCACCGCCATTGGTGGATCAATGACCCCGACTGCCTGTTGGTGCGCCCGGACACCCAACTGACGCTGCCCGAAGTGCAAACACTGACCAGTGCCATCGGCTTGACCGGCGGTTCCATCCTGCTCTCCGACGACCTGCCCGCCCTGCCAAAGGAGCGGTTGAAGCTGGCGCAAATCCTATTGCCCGTGATCGATCAGCGCGCCCGCGTCCTGGATTGGTTTGATTCCTTTACGCCATCCCGGTTGCGGGTGGATCTGGACGGTCCGTGCGGCCCCTGGCACTTACTGGCCTGGTTTAATTGGGACGATCAACCCGCATCCTTTTCCTTCTCCCCTCAAGCTTTTGACCTTCCCGAAGCAGGGGTATGGTGGCTGCGGGAATTCTGGACGGGATTGATCGGTCAACTGTCGGAGAAATCACCCCTGACGTTCAGGGACATTCCCCCCCACGGTGTGCGCGTCGCAGCAGTCAGGCCTTATGACGCCAATACACCTGCCTATTTAGGGGGTGATCTGCACCTCTCTCAAGGAATGGAGATCAGCCAGTGGCAATCCGAAGACAAGGCTCTCAGCCTGAGGTTTGACCTCGGCCGTGAAGCCTCCGGCAGAGTGCATGTCTACCTCCCCTGGAAACCGACTGGTGCCTGGTTCAATGGTGAAGTACATATGCTCCAGGATGAAGGGCAAGGTGTATTTGCCCTTGAGTTAAAAGACCTGGACGGGGGAAAATTAGCCATCAGAGGCTAGCATCATCCCTGAGCAGGCGAGGGTTGTTTAGGCTTGTCTTCAACAATCCGGGGGGCATCTGGTTCTTCCGGAACTACATCAGGAATCTCCGTCTCTATGTTGCGAATGTGGGGGTTGGCATAGGCGACAACGCTGATAACCAACAGCATTAACCCGCTGCAGATCATCATCAATCCAATGCCCCGGCCCGGACCAACGCCAAGCCAATGTCCCACAAAGGTATCTGCCAGTGCGCCCCCCTCAACCAGCAACGGCGTAAAGATCTGATCGGCTAAAATACCGCTCAGGATGAAGGCCAGGGGCATCATGGACTGTGAAATCATTGACCGGGTGGCAAACACCCGCCCCTGCACATCGGGTGCGACCTTGGCGGCAAAGATGGCAGAACTGGGGCCTGAGGCAAAGGGGATGAAGAACATCAGGATAAAAACGCCCACGCTGATATAGGCCAGACTCGGCTGAAACCCTGCCACTACAAAACCCAGACTGGCTAAAAAGATAAAACCAATCACCGCGTTGATCTTCTTTTTCTTGGGGCCGCCCCACACACTCATCAACAAACTCCCGGTGAGCATACCAGCACCCATCACAGATTGGGCTACCCCCAGGTTGGTGGCAGCGCTAAAGGAGAGCACCAGAGGGCCGATCATTACCGCGCAAAGATTGAGGAAAAAGTTAACACCCGCAAAATAAATGAGCAGCCCAAACAAGCCCCTTCGTTCAGCCAAGTACCGCCACCCAAAAACAATATCTTTGAGCACCGTCAATTCCCCGCTTTCATCCTCTATGGCCTCTGGTTGTGGGATGGCGACAAAAATCAAAGTCAGTAGGGCAATGACGTAGGTGACGGCATCAATGATGATGACGCCCTGCATACCGACCGTTGTGAATAAAGCGCCGGCCAGGATGGGTGTCAGGATAGATTCCAGCGCCTGGCCCATCTGAATCATGCTGTTAGCCCGCGTGAGCTGATCTTTGGGCACCAACATGACAATAGAAGCTGAATACGCGGGCTGTTGAAAGGAGGCAAAAATTGAGCCCAGGAAACTGATCATATAAATCATCCAAATTTCCATGTGCCCGGACAATAACAGGAAGGCTGTAGCAAGGGTTAGAACACCGGACAATGAATCGGAGACGAGCATAATTTTCTTGCGATTCCACCGGTCAGATATCGCACCCGCAATGGGTGAGAGCAAAATCCTGGGCAGTGTGCTGAAAAGCGCTGTCATGGCGAAGGGCGTCGCCTGGCCCGTCTGGTCAAAAATCCAAACCGAGAGGGCAAACCCAATCAGGCCCGAGCCGATCATAGAAACCAATTGCCCCAACCAAATGATGATAAACGTCCGCATGCCTTTTGTTTTTTTCGTTTTCATTTTGTTTTCCTTCTTTATTCTTTATTTTCGATCCCATCTTCATAATAAAAGCTCGGATAGAGGAAGCAGGCCATGCTATAAACCGTAACATCCTCAGCCTCAACTTCCTCTTCCGGTAGCTCGCTAAACTCTTCGATTAATGCCTTGATTCGTTCGGCAAAAGGCTGAAAATCATCATCCTTTAAACGTTTCTTGGTATTGGTCATGATCATTTCCCTGGGGAAGGCCTTCTCTCCCTGCGCCAGGTTATATTTCCGCGCTTGCAAGCTGCGCATCATGTCTTCCCGAACCGAATCCAAGGCGGAGGTGATGATTTTAGCGATATTCTCCTGCCCGCTGTCCAGAGAAAAATTTAATAGATCTGTGTTGAACTCAATCTCCTCAGCCGTCACCCAATACAATTTTTCAATCATATTGCTGACCGTACGGGTTTCGACTACTTGGATTAGTCCATGTTCCTCCAATAAATTGAAGTGATAATATAAGCGGCTGCTGGCAAGCCCCAGCTTTTCTGCTACCTGGCCCACCGTCTGCGGCTTTTGGTTCAGCACCTCCAGGATTTGCAGCCTCAAAGGATCCGTCAGCACCCGCAGGGTCTCCAGATCATCAACAACAAAAACTGGATCTTTCCTCAAATTTTCATTCATAACAATTCTCTTTATCGCTAAAATTATTTTTATCGACAAATTATTGTAGAATAGAAAAATAATTCTGTCAAGCCCTTTTCAAAGGGTGTTGAAAAACATCAACATCTAGCGACAATCCCAGGTGAACCATGGTTGATTGTCAAATTCATCACCCTCACCTCAATCGGGTCTGTCCCAAAAGGATATAGAGAAAACCTCTAACTAAAACGAGTTGGAGAAAAACATAAAAAATCATTGGCAGGGGCGACCCATGGGTCGCCCGCACGTAATATCACATAAATATATAATGAATATTGAAAATTTTTATCTTCATAATAGTGAAAAAATTAAAGTCATTCAATAGTTTGATCGTAAATTTCCATTTTATTACTTTTTAGACAGCCTCCAGGAAAGCCAGCCAATCGTGGTAATTGAGAAAGACAGACTCATATTGATAATAAAAACCCTCTCCCTTTCGAAGGGAGAGGGCAGGGTGAGGGTTAAATTAGCAAAAAACCGGTTTTTCATCCCTTGTTGCACTTGTGAGTTGAATCCAAGCTTAGATAAAAAAGAGCAGCTGGAGTTTTCCGGCTGCTCTTATATTTAATACTTCCCAAATGAGGGTAGTTTATCCCTGCTCTTTAGGCTTTTGGATCGTTTCCTGCTTTTTTGCCTGTTTCTTCGCCCGACGCTTGCGGATAATCCTGACCAGAAAATAAACCGCAATGCCCAATGGGATCAGGAAGGGCAGGCAGAAAATGCCGAACCAGATTAAGGCGTCCCCCAGGAACTGCGCAGCATTGATCAGTGACTGGATAGCCCTCTTCGCAGTACCCTTTGGCTGCCATCCGCCAATTTCAATCGGTTGGAGGGATTCTTTGGTAACGATGGTCACAGATATGGAGGAAAGGTCAACCGATTCCTCAATGTATTTCATGCGGCCTTTGACCACTTCAATCTCGCCGCGGTAATAGGTCAGCTCATCGAAAACATTGAGGACATCTTCCGGATCCTCGGCTTTCTCCATTAACTCAACCAGCGCTTCTTCCGCTGCCTCTAGGTTCCGCAGCCGTGATGCGAGGTCGGTATATTCAGCGGTCACATCCTGCCCGGAGACATTTTCCGAAAGCACGTCTTCCTCCGGATTAGGGGTCAACCCTTTGATCTCTGACATGATCGAATCTAATTCCCCTGCAGGGACACGGACGGTCACATTGGCCCTGGGCTGGGTACCGCTGCTTTCAGAGAATGACTGATACACATTGGATGAGACCACAAACCCACCCGCATCTTCAGCCATTTGGATGATTGACTCCATCGCGCTGGCAGGGTCTTCAACGGCGATCTCCATATTGGCGTTGTAGATCATCATGCGCTCAACAGCGCTGGCAGATTCACCCGTTCCGCTGGTGTAATTCCTGTCAGAATCAGCGCCTTCTGCCATGGCTTCTTCCTGCGGCATTTCATATTCTGGGCTGGCTGGCGCTTTATCTTCAGCAACCTCAGAACCCATCATCGGAGCGCATGCGCCAAACAAAATACTCATCCCCAACATAAGAACAACTAAGAACAGACTTTTCCTTTTCATCATTTCTCCTTAACGACTATTGCTTCATTCCCATTTTATAGTTAATAGACGCCATTTGTAAACAAAAAGTTCCTTTGAAACATTATCTCATATTTCAAAGGAACTATCCATTCATCAGTGTCGTCTTTCACCTCACCACCCGTCCGAAAGGCGGGAGGCATGCCGTTGGGGCAATCCAGCAGCCAGAATACGTTTCTGGACGGACTCAATATCGTATTGGACCCGATAGTGAGTCCATCGCTCACTTTCATCGTCAAAGATCACATAAGACGCTTTGGGGTTGTGATCACGGGGCTGTCCCACTGAACCCGGATTAACAATGCACTTTTGGTCAATGGAAAAAGGCTCACTTGGGGTCATCAAATACAGATTTGTCGTGTCGCCTTTTTCCCCACCTTGCTTGAATATAGAGGGAACATGGGTGTGACCCACCAGACAGATCTGAGTGTCAAAGGCTTTCATATTCCCTCGGGCAACCCTGACATCCATCACATATTCCCAAATGGGGTTGCGCGGGCTGCCATGGGCCATGGTCACATCATCAAATGCCAAGCGCTCTTCCAGGCCTGCCAGCCAGCGCTTATTTTCTGGAGACAGCACACCTTGTAACCATTCCAAAGACGCACGTGCTTCGTAATTAAAAGCTCGCACATCAATGTCCCCCAATATCGCTGCGTCATGATTGCCCTTAACGCATTTAAGCAATGGCAGCGATTGTATCTTTTTTATGCATGCGTTGGGGTCAGGCCCGTAGCCCACCACATCCCCAAGGCACCATACGCGGTCATAGGGTTCTGCATCCGCCAGGACAGCATTCAAAGCGGTCAGGTTGGCGTGAATGTCGGAAATGATTAAGGTGCGCATGGGTTAAGGCAGATAAAAAGTGAAGGTCCAGTTGCCCTCATCCTGCAAGACATCAGAATTAAGGCCCATGATCACCATCCACGTGTTCCCAGGCTTAAGCGGGAAGGCATTCCCGTCCTGGTCAAAAAAGCGGATGGGTTGATTCCTGTTGGGGGTTGACCAGGTCAGGTCATACGCCTGCCCATCTCGGAAAACCACCGCGCGGGTGCCAGTGGGGTTATCCCAAATGTTAATATCGTGCATGGTCGGGGCCAGCTCATCATGATAAGCAAAAAGGACGACGACATTAGAGAAAGCCAATTGTTCCTCAGTGATCCGATCAACCAACGGGATCATCTCAAGATCCGCGCCGGTGGTGTCCTCAATCCATCTTAAGTATTTTCCGCTCTCCTGATCATAGCGCCATTCGCCGCGGTTGAGGTTGGAGTATAGGATCAAGGCCTGCTCGCCATCCTGCCCGGTATCTGGTGCCTGAGGATCAAAAGCCATCCCCTCAAGGGAATAGCGCTGATTATCAACCCCGCGCTGGCTTGAGAGCTCGGTCAAAGCTTCAGAATCTGCAAATTTACTGATGACCGTATTTGCGCCGGTATCACAAATCGCTGGGCAAATATTGCCCCCACCACCGGTGATAGCGCGGTCCCCTAGTACATCATAGATACGGTTGTAGATGGTCACATAAGCGCTCTCAAAACCCAATATGCCTTGGTAAAGGCTTACAATCTGGGGGTCAACCAGCCGGCCAGAGCGCACAGGCCCAATCTGTTCAGCATTCTGACCGTAATACAGGCTGATGAAGCGGTTGCCGCCATAGCCAATATAGTATTCAAACACGATATCCGCAAAGGACAGACCTGCATGGGGCCGTCCCGAAGCTGGATAATTGGCCACCTTAACCAAAACGGGCCGCCGATCCAGGATCGAAGGGTCTTCTACCTTCAAACCCGTCAAAGGGTTAACATCTTCAGGGAAGTCAACGGGGCCGACTGGGCCGACAGTTGGTTCGGGTGTGGCGCTGGGGGTGGCTGTAGGTTCTGGCGTAAGCGTCTCGGTCGGCATTGCCATTTCGGTCGGCATTGCCGTCAAGGTCTGAGCCGCATAGGTGCCCGCCAATTCTTTTTCAGATACGCCCGTGGGCTGGCAGGAGGCCAGGACAAGGGAGAACAGTACAAGGACAATCCATATTGCATTCTGTAATTTGTTTTTCATTGAATTTACCTCCACGTCCAATTTTACCGCACTTCCCATTCTTAAAACTCAAAACGCCTCAATGTAAAAAATTATGCATCTTAATCACCCTAAAAGGACAATATCATCAAGGGTGTTAAAAAACAACAGATTGTCGCGACAATCACATGTGAGCTATGAATAAATGTCAAATTTTTCTCCCTCACCTCAGTCTTCCCCCTCAGCGAGGGAGAGGAGGAAAGCTAGGTAATCGTGATAATAGAGAGAGGCAGACTCATATTGATGATATCTAAACATTCAAAACCGGGGCTGTCCCAAAACAACTTTAAGGACATACCTAACCAGAATTAATTGAAGAAAAAAATATTAAAAAATTAATTGTAGGGGCGAGGCATGCCTCGCCCGTACGCAATATCATAATAATATATATTGACTATTGAAATATAATCTCATCATGTCATGATAATCTCTAAACCCACTCAAAAATTTGACCGAGAATTTCAAGCTTATTGCTTTTAGGACAGCCTCCAGGGTGAGGGTTACATTTTCAACCCTCTCTCATTAGGATTTGATTTTATCAATAATATTTGCAATCATATTAAATCGGTTGAAGGGGGGCATGAAGTATACGCCCTGGAAGTCTTCCCGCAAATCTTGGATCAATTCAACCGCGATTTTCTCACCTTCCGCTGCCGAATCCTCCCCAGCGGCCGTCATTCGCTCCTGAATTTGCTCGGGGATAGTTATTCCCGGGACCTCATTATGCAGAAAGCGGGCATGGCGATCCGTCACCAGGGGCAGGACGCCCACTAAAATAGGCACCGGTAACTCTCCATATTGCTCTTCAAATGCCTGGATGAAATGCCTTGCTTTGTCCACCTCAAAGACCGGCTGGGTCAGGAAGAAATCCGCGCCCGAATCGAGCTTCTTGTTGAGGACGCGCATCTCACGCTCGGGTTTGCTGGGGCAAAGGTTCAGGGCCGCACCCACAATAAAGGAGGTGGGCTGCCCAATTTTCCCGCCGGAATGATCCACACCGGCGTTGAAACCTTCCTTGATCAGGCGAATCAAACCCGTCGGCACCAAATCATAGGAATCGCTGGCATCCGGGTAATCCCCAATGGCTGTTGGGTCGCCCATGACGACAAAAACATTGCGGATATTGATAGCATGAGCAGCCAACAGGTCTCCCTGCACCCGCAGCAGGTTTCTTCCTCTGGTAGGAAAGTGTAGTGTGGTTTCAATATCGAACTTGGATTGGATCAAATCACACACCGCCCAGGGGCTCATCCGCATGCGCGCCATGGGGCTGTCCGCCACATCAATCACATCCGCGCCGGCATCCGCCAGCAGGGACGCCCCTGCCATCAGCTTGTGAGTCGAGAGCCCGCGCGGCGGGTCCATCTCCACCGCAATAACGAATTGCCCGGCATCTAATTTCTGCGCCAATTGGGATCGCTCTACTGCTTCCTGCTCCTCCACCTCCGCGACAATTTCACGCTCCGGCACCAGGCTGACCAGGGACTCCTTGGGCGTGGATGTGATCACATCCTTAATTACCGCAATATGTGCTGGGGTCGTGCCGCAGCACCCACCGATCACATCCGCGCCGGACCGCCAAAAAGCCAGCGCGTAATCCCGGAAATATTCCGGTCCAGCGGGATACATAATCCGCCCGCCCACTTTCTCTGGAAAACCGGCGTTGGGCATGACGGAAAAACGCGCCTCAGGCACAGCGGCTTTCATCTGGCGCAAAATCCGCAGGAGCTGCACCGGCCCGCCAGAGCAGTTCACACCGATCACATCCACATCAAATTCATGGATATCTCTGGCGACCTCCCGTGGAGAATCCCCCAGAAGGGTGCGACGGTCACGGGTGAAGGTCATGGAAGCAATCACCGGCATCTCAGGGTCCACGTGATGAACAGCATTCACAGCAGCCCTGACGGCATACAAATCCACCATCGTCTCGATCAATATCACATCCACCCCAGCTTCAATCAGAGCCCCAACCTGTTCCAAGTAAATTTCAAAAGCCTCCTCAACGCTCACCCGGCCAAAAGGCGCCAAAGGCACGCCTAAAGGCCCCACATCCCCAGCGATCAATACATCCTTAAACGAAGCCAACACCACCCGCTTTGCCAAATTGACGGCTGCGGTGTTGATCTCACCCACCCGCTCTTCCAGGCCATGCCGTTCAAGCTTGGTTCGATTTGCGCCAAAGGTATTGGTCTTGATCATTTCCGCGCCAGCCTGAATGTAATCCCGATGGATATCGCCCACCAGGCCGGGGTTGATCAGGTTAAGCTCATCAAAACAGGCGTCAATCGGAACGCCGCGCTCATGCAGCAAGGTGCCCATTGCGCCATCGAAGACGATGGGGCGTTCGGATAGAGTCAAACGATTTCGAAAGGTGTTGTCCTGTGTACTCATGGTATCCTCTTCAACTTTCATTCTTTCATTAATTGCTCAACACGGCTGGTGCCGATATTGAAATACTTTGCATCAGGATGGTGAACGATGATGGCGGCTGTGGACTGCTCCGGCACAAGCTGATAGGCTGCCGTCAGGCTCATCCCCAGCGCCGATTCGACCGGCAGCAAGTCAAAGACTTTCTGGTGGTCTTCCAGCTCTGGGATGGCGGGGTATCCCCAGGAATAACGCTTTCCACGTTCAGCCGCCAGGCCTAATTCCCGGCGGACGTGGGCGTGCAGGTAATCGGCCGTTGCCTCCGCCATCTGAACGGCCAATCCGTGCAGGTAATAGGCTTCGGAATATTCCCCAGCTTCCTGCAAAGCATCAAAGCGCCGTGTGGCTTCATGCCCAACTGTGACAACCTGAAAAGCGACCACATCCATCTTGCCCGATTCCTTGGGAGCGAAATAATCCGCCAGGCATAATGCCCTGCCGCCTTCCTGGCGTGGGAATTCAAATCGCTGCCGTAAAGCGGGCTCGTTGTCATCCAGGGTGTCCGGGTCATACACCAACAGTGACTCGCCCTCCGATTGACAGGGCCAGTAGCCATATACCCCCTGGGGTTTCAGCCAACCCTGCGCCTGAGCCTCCTTACGCATCCGTGCCAGGCGGGCATCAAATTCTGCTTTGATCTGCTCCCATTCCTCGCCGTGCGCATTTTTCGCACCCCAGGAGAGTCGGTACAGCTCATTGATAAACAGATGTTCACCCACCATGGATAAAGGCATGTCCTCCACCACCCGCGGCCCCCAATGCGGCGGCGTGGGCAGCTCATCCAGGACGGCCACTTGTTGTGCCCTGCGCTGTCTCGGCCGCCCGCGTTTTGAGGCCAATTCCCGCCCCAGCTCGTAATCCGCAGCTTTCTGGGTTTTCTCAATCAGATCGACGCGCTTATCCGGATTCATCAAGGAATCCATGGTAGACAGTCCCTCAAAGGCGTCCTTGCAATAAAAAACACCCGGCTGGTAATAATGCCCTTCCTCTGTCAACAAAATGCGCTTGCCGAAGCGGGGATTGATGGCCGCGCCGCCCACCAAAACGGGAAAGTCCAATTCCCGACGGTCAAGCTCGTTGATGATCAAAGGCATCTGCTTGCTGGTACTCACCAGCAGCGCGCTCAGACCAACGGCATCCGCCTTCTCTTCCACTGCCCTTGTGATGATCGTCTCCGCGGGCACCTGTTTGCCCAGGTCCACCACCGTGTAGCCGTTATTCGACAGGATCGTTTTGACCAGGTTCTTGCCAATATCGTGCACATCGCCGTAAACCGTCGCCAAGACCAACTTGCCTTTGGTAGAGCCTTCTTTCTTCTCTAGGAAATTCTCCAGATACCCTACGGCGATCTTCATCACCTCCGCGCTCTGCAGCACAAAGGGCAGGATCAACTCCCCCGCCCCAAACTTATCGCCCACATCCTTCATCGCCGGCAACAGCACTTCATTGAGGATGGTCACCGCTGTCTCGGAGTCGGGTGTATCTGGGTGCTCGGCTAATAGTGTGTCGATGTCCGATTCCACATCCGCCTTGTGTCGGTGCAGGATGCGCCAGTGCAGGCGTTCCCCGGGCGTCATCGCCACCAGGTCTTCACCGCGCTGATCTTCCTCCTCGCCGGTGTCCTCAACGGTCTCAAAATAGGCGATCAGCTTTTCCAGGGCGTCCTCACGTCGGTTCAAGATCAAATCTTCAGCCAGCTTCCGCTCCTCATCCGGGATTTCCGCGTATGGCTTGATATGAGCTGGGTTGACGATGGCCATATCCAACCCCGCTTCAACAGCGTGATGCAGCATGACGCTGTTCAGCACTGCCCGCGCCGGCCTGGATAAGCCAAAGGAGACATTGCTCACGCCCAAGGAGGTCAGCACACCGGGCAGTGCCGCCTTAATCCGCCGAATCCCGTCCAGGGTCTCTTGGGCTGAATTGTTCAAATCCGGGTCGCCTGTCGCCAGGGTGAAGGTCAGCGCGTCAAACACCAAATCCTCTGGTTTGAGTCCATACTCCCCCACAGCCAGGTCAAACAGCCGCCTGGCAACGTCCACCTTGCGATCAGCGGTCTTGGCCATGCCCTCCTCATCAATCGTCAACAGGATCACGGCCGCGTTGAAGCGCTTGGCCAGGGATAAGATCACGCCGGCTTTCTCCGGCCCGGACTCGAGGTGGGTGGAATTGATCAGGCTGCGCCCCGGATTGGTCTTCAGGGCCGTCTCGATCACATCCGCTTCGGTGGAATCGATCACCAACGGCACGGGCACCGCGTTGGCTAATTTTTTGACCACCTTCCCCATTAACGCAACTTCGTTGTCCTTTTCGGTTAATGCCAGGCACACATCCAAGCCGTGCGCGCCGCTCTCCACTTGTGAGCGCGCCAGATCCACCACCCCGTCGAAATCTTCCGCCAGCATGATGCGCTTGAAGCGGCGGGAGCCCTGGGTGTTCAGCCGTTCGCCAATCAGGAAAGGCGGCGGCGTTTGCTGCATACCGACAGCCTGCACCGGCGAGGCCAGCATGGGCTCTTGCTCCGGGGTTGGGGGCTTGGGCCGATCCCGGTTCAAGCCCTCAGCGATCAATTGGATATGCTCTTCCCGTGTCCCGCAGCAGCCCCCCACCACCCGTACGCCGTATTCTTCCACGAATTCCAACATCAGTTCCGAAAAAGGCTCCGGCTTCATGGGATACACCGCTTCCCCATCCACATTGAGGGGCAGCCCCGCGTTGGGGATGCAGGAAACGGGCAATGTCGAATTTTCTGTGAGGTAGCGGATAGGCTCGCGCATGTAATCCGGTCCGGTCGAACAATTCAGCCCGATCACGTCAATGCCCATCCCCTCCAGAATGGCGCGGGCAGCGGCGATATCCGTCCCCAATAGCATACGGCCGGTCGTGTCCATTGTCACCTGCGCCTGGATTGGCAGGGCATGGCCCGTCTCCTCAAAGGCAGCCTGGATGCCGTGGATGACGGCTTTGACCTCGAGGATGTCCTGCGAGGTCTCGATCAACAATAAATCCACGCCGCCTTCGATCAAGCCCACCGCCTGTTCGCAAAAGATATCCGCCAGCTCATCAAAGCTGATGGCCGACATTTCCGGGTCTTCGGTGGAGATCAGCTTGCCGCTGGGGCCCATGGAACCCGCCACGAAGCGGGGTTTTTCCGGCGTGGCGTACTCATCCGCCACCCGCCTTGCCAGCGCGGCAGCGCTGCGGTTGATCTCCAGCGTCCGCTCGCCCAAGCCAAACTCACTCAGGGTCAGCCGGTTCGCCCGGAAGGTATCCGTCTCAATCACATCGGACCCGGCATCCAGAAAGGACCGATGCACTTTCTCAACAGCAGAAGGTTTGGTGATCACCAGAACATCATTGCACCCAAAGGTGCGCTCGCCGCCGAAATCCGCCACGGTCAGGTTTTGCCGGTCCAGGTTGGTGCCCATGGCGCCGTCAAATAACAGCACACGATCATCGAGTGCGTCCAGGTAACGTCGGTTGGTAAAGGTTTTCAATTGTGAATCCATATCCTGTCCTTTTCGTGTTGGCGGCGGCGTCAGCTTTGGGTAATAAAATCGCCTCTCAGGAGATGAGAGGCGCTTGATACCGCTTGGTAACTTCACCTCATCTTCCAGATTTGCCCTTTTAGGGGTCTGCCGGAGTTGGCACCTGCGATTGGTGATCGTGGTTGCCGAGGTATCATCGGGCCGGTCCCTCCACCTCTCTGGATGAGTTTTCCAATTAGACAGAGTTTATCACATTAAGAGGTCAAAGTCAATTTGGATAAGAAAGGTGAATTGTGAAAGGTGGATAGTGAATGGTTTTATCTTGTCATTGCGATGGAGTCGTAGGGTGCGTTCCCAACCCACAACAATTCTCTTATATCGCCACATCACCACTTTCGGCGGTTCCTCGCGACGACAAGTTATTTCCTTATCCCTAATACCTAATACCCAATACCTAATCCCTAATCTTTTCCCCATTCACCATTCCCCACTCACTTAATAGTCGTAGGGTGCGTTCCCAACCCACCAAAAATTTCCCTTCTTTAGTGATGGCAAAGGCGTGGTGTGTAGAAAGGCGCAGCTCGCTCCACGTCTGTCGTTGCGAGGAGGCTTCGTAGAATCCGATGTGGCAATCTACGAATAACAGTCCAAAAATATTCCCGGCGTAAGTCGTAGGGTGGGTTCCTAACCCACCAAAATATTTTCTTCTTCCCAAGATTGCCACGTCAACACAATGGTAAAGCTTGTTGACGATAAAAGAGTAGTGGGCAGAAAACCACTGCCCACTCAACGCCTGTCATTGCGAGGAGGCTTCGGAGAAGCCGACGTGGCAATCTGCGAATAACAGTCCAATAATATTCCCGGCGTAAGTCGTAGGGTGCGTTCCCAACCCACCAAAAATTTCCCTTCTTTAGTGATGACAAAGGAGTAGTGGGCAGAAAACCACTGCCCACCCAACGTCTGTCGTTGCGAGGAGGCTTCGTAGAAGCCGACGTGGCAATCCAAGAAATGCATTCAAAAATTGTTCTCGACGCAAGATTGTGATCTCTAAAATGAATGATGCAAAAATGGATAACAATAATTCAAGCTAAAGCCTGTACGCCATGTCGTAGGGTATGTTCCTAACCCACCAAAAATTCTCTCATATTGCCACTTACGGTGATACCTCACAAAGGAAAAGGGGTGGCAGGCAGTTTCTTTACGCCACCCTACTACTAAATAATGATTTTGATGTTCTGGTAGCATCCCAAAGGTTAGGGCATGCACAGCCAAGTATTACCTTAGATGTATACAGCCATTTGATGCCATTCATACAAAATGAAGCAGCTAAAATTCTTGATTTCTTAATTTCTGGAAATAAAAATTTAGATTATTAAAAATCAGGTTGCCTTAAGGGGAAAACATCATCTAGTCAATATCGATAAACACAGAATCTTTTATCGGAGTGCTTAATTCACGTGAATATATTTCCACAATTAACTCTATATTCCATTTTTGGGTCAATTGATCTTGGCAATTATCCGAAGGATTATTAATGAAATCGAAGGAAAAATGATCATGCTCGTATGGATGCAGTATTTTGATGTTGGATTCCAAAGATCTGCTATTGGTAATTCTATGGGAAAGTATAGAGCTTAAATCAGACCTGTCATTAATAACTGGGTGGCATTCCTCACCAAACTGTTTATATTTTAATACAATGTAAATATCCTCAGATGATATTTTACCTTTGTTAAACAGCATGAAATGAATGCGTAAAGGTAATGAGGAGGAAGATATTCGTTTTGGAAGGGAAGATTCAAAATAATTTGTGAGATCTGATGGAATTGTTCCTACAATTAGCCCATAATCAAATACTGGTTTTTTTTGAACCTCATCCAATATACGGAAAAGGCCGTAGATTAAGATAGGGATTTCTATAATAGCAATACCAGATTGAACCCAGCTAGCAAGATCACCTTTGAAATTATTAAATCCAAAAAAAAGGAATAAAACAGCAAGCAGAGAACAAATAATTGATCCAATAATAATTACGTTTTTGATCGTTTTCAAAGGTTCCCTCCTAACTAGATATTATTAAATCTACTTCATTATGTGAACCAGAATGTTTTTTGTCAATACCAAGACTATAAAAATAAAATTGCACAAAAATTGCACCATTTAGCCTGTAAAAATATCAGTAACGAAAGCAGTTTCCAAAAAATAAAGCAAAAAAACCCTGTTTTAGGGGTGTTTTTTATATGAGCGTGGGGAGGCTCGAACTCCCAACCAATGACTTAAAAGACTAATCAGGACAAATACAAATGCGTTGTTTTGTTATATTTTCGGGAATTATAACAAGGAAAATTTTAGAGGGTTTTTTTGTGTCCATAGATTTTATAAATTCTACACAAATTGCACCAAAATTACACCAGGAAGGCAAGATCAAATTAATCAAAAGGAGGGATTCTAATAAAAATCAAACAGCTTTAAATCCTTGTTTATTATATAATTTATTAGATGTAAAGAATATTGAATCAGTGGAGGAAAATGAAACACGGTTGGCAGGCGAAATATTTAAAAATCCCATCTAGCATCTCATTGAAAATCAAATCATTCGATTCTAACGATGTAATAGTAGCTTGTACTAAGAAGATTGGAAAAGAAGAGATCATAAGTGGTACTTATTCGCATATTGGAATTGAATTCATTGAAGATAAAATCAAATTCAAGGGAAAAATCATTCCTAATGTAAGAAATGGTACGAGGTCAAGAAGAAATGTACTAGGTCACCAATACCCGATAAAAGAACACGGGAAGATTTGGAAAACATATTCAATGGATACTCCAAACTGGGGAGATTGGTCAAAAGGCTCGCATGAAATATCGTGGGAAAGAGAAGTATACCCTCAACGAAAAATACCACCACGTTACCTGGAACTTACAATTGAACTTGTTCATGGAGGAACAGGGAGCGAAGAATATATTCTTAAATTTGCTATTGATCGTGTATTAAATCGGCAAACTGAAAATTTCGAGGAAGAACTACTATTCGCTTTAAATCTTCTACAAGAAAATGTGGGGGATGCCGATGTATTCGAGAGCGATGCCAAATTACAAGACTTTTTGAGAACAACAGCTGTAAATTGGGAAATATTACCACCTGGTGAAAGAGAAGAGAATTTTGCCAAAATCCTTTCTGGTATTCAGGTAACACCTAAGGAGAATAGAGAAATTCGTTCAAAATATGAGTTTCTTGAAGATTTAAATCCTAAGGAAATAATCAAAGGCACAAGTGGTTTTCATAGGTACTTTGGGGCGAAATTTGATGAAAACCTTATTGTTTTCGAGAATGTTCATTATGGAAATGCATTGTATGTTATGTATGAGGATTGGGAAGAATTAAGCAGAAGATCTAGGACAGAACTATTAAGTGATCCCGATGCAGAATATGATCGTGTAATACATTCAAGGAATTGGAAGCGCAATTTATTAAGAATACTAAAAAGTACGAGACCGGATTTGTTCGGAAGGTTTAATTTTAGATAAATAATATTGTGATTGATGTAATAGTTAAGGAGAAATGAATTTATGACGGTTCATAAAGAAAAAGGAACCTTATTTCATTATAATTATTTAATCGCGCTCGAAGAAGACCTCAGTCGAGTATCTCGGTATATAGAATTTGATGAACTAAATTTACCTACTTATTCAATTGAGTTAGCGCATTTATTATTAGCGTCATCTTCAGAAGTTGACGTGGTTCTTAAGGAAATGTGTCAAACATTAAATCCTTCAGATGAAGCAAGAAATATCAATGATTATCGGAAATCAATTAGAAACGAAATACCGCAGAATCTGTTTGATAGATTTGTAAACCAATCTGTTCTTATACCACGCTATAATCTTGACTATATTCCGTGGGAGAAGTGGGAGAAAGATCAAAATCCTGATTGGTGGCAAAGTTATAACGCTGTTAAGCATGAGAGAAATATTTATTTTTCAAAAGCGAACTTACAGAATGTGTTGAATTCAATCGGGGCTTTATTAATTGTGGTTTTTCATTACTATTGGTTACTTGATAATAATGAAGATATCCATAATATGAGTAAAACTGATATGGAAAATTCAAGAGCTAAAACAATTAGGTCAATGAAACCAGAAACAACTTTAATGAAATTAGATAATGTTTATTATCCCAAGTATTTAATAATTTGAATTTTTGAGGTGTTACTTAATTATTCTCTTTAAGGGAAATTAATTTCATCAACTTCTAAGACATCAGCAAGCTTATCCTGAATTTCATTACCCCTTGCAGTTAAGTAATGTCTGGCGGAATTAACAAAACAAAGGTGAAAGGTCTGCCTCGGCTGTACATAATTGGAGTTTTACAATAAACAAAATTTGGTAATTAATTATCTTAGTGATCCCTCTCAAATTTCAGCCTCTTAATTGCCGCAAGCGGCAGTAAAACCCCCCATTTTCGCCGCTTTTAACGGATTGAAAATCCGGGCAAAATCTGCTATCCTCTAATAGCGATAGAACAATCGTTCTGCATTTTTCACAGAATACGACGGAGGGGCTTTTACCATGTCGACAAAACGAAATGATTTAACCACAACAAAAGGAAACGGTCACAGAAAGCGGGGCGGCCAGCCCGGCAATACCAACGCCCTCAAGCACGGCTTCTACACGAATAACTTTTCCCTCGCCGATCGTCAGGGCCTTGAATCCATCAATGAGATCGTCCTTGCGGATGAGATCGCCTTGCTGCGGGTTTTAATCAGGCGCTTTAGTGCCCAGATCCTGGTCAGTCAGGGCGTCTCACTCAACGAATCCGCTCATCATCTGGCGGTGACCAGCGAAGCCATGCTGCGCTTAGCCAGCCTGCTCCGCACCAACCACCTGCTGGGTGGGACCGAAACCGGCGGCCTGACCCAGGAGCTGTGTCTCAGCCTCGCAGAAATTTACAAAGAGATGGGCCTCAATGGAGACTGATGGATGCTTATTCGTTTCGGTTCGTTTCTTTGGAACGAATAGGTGTAGGGTGGGCAGCGGTTTTCTGCCTACCACTGCTTTGTCAACGCGAAGAATCACTGCAAAGCTGACTTCGTGACCTGAAGAAGAAATATTAGTGGGTTAACAACCCGCCCTAAAAGACATTCATTGTCATGCACCACCTACCCGCGCCGCATCGCTTCCAACACCCCCATCGCCGTCCCAAACCCAGGATTCTCCGGGATGGTGAAATCCCGGTCATAAAACCGACCAACCAACCTCACCTCCCGCTGCACCGATGCCAGGTCCATCAAGTGCCCGATCATCACGATCTCCTCCAGCCCTTGGGCATCCGCCGCGTTGATAGCGATCACGGCGATCACCTGCGCCACCAGCCGCACCAACCCCGCTGCCAAATCCTCCCGCGAAAAATCCACATCCCGCACAAGCTTCCCCAGGTTGACGGCATTCGCCTCCTTCGGCAGCCGGCCGATCTCCCCACCCACCGCCTCATCAAGCATCACGTCCACCTTGCTCGCGTCGCCCGCCAACGCCAAACGATCTACCTCATGCACATCCGCCGTCCCCAAAGTCAGCTTCGACAGTCCCAACAGCGTCCCGCCGCCCACCGCCGAGCCGGTCACATGGCTGACATCCCCCTCTCGTGCAGCCACCATCGCCGTTCCGGTTCCCGCGCTGACCACCAGCCCAGCATCCACCTCTGCCAGCGCCAGCCCGCCCCAGCCCAGGGCAACCATCTCATCCACTTTCTTTATGCGAAATCCATCTACCTCATCGGGCAGGTCGCGGTAACGCCCGCCGGTCACACCGAGGGTCATCCCAGGCGCGAGGCCCTCCCCAAGGGTCTCCAGCGCCTCCCGCACCTGGTCTTCCGCTTTCTCATACTGATTAGTCAGCATATGCATCCTCAAGCCCTGGCTGTCTTCTACCACCAGGTCAATATTGGTCATGCCGATATCAATTGCAACATGTTTCAGGGCCATTGCCATACTCCGTAATTTTTTCTTCCAGTCCGTTGAATTCTACCGTATTCTATCAACAATAACTTGTTGGGAAAAAAAGGTTCTCAGGGCCATCAAGGCTTCCCCTCAAGGAGCGAAGCGACGCAGCCCCCGCAGGGGTCAGGGGAAGCTGTCTGCGAAGCAGACTGATGAGGTGAAAATATTGGGAAAACAATGATATTCTCCCAACCTTAGAAATATTAATGCGTTACAATAATATTCAAAGGAAAAACCATGAAAAAAGGCATGCCGAAATTTATCCCGACCTATCTCCTGCTCACCTTTGCCCTGACATTTTTGGGATGGGGCGGTCTTTTCCTGATTATCACAACCACCGTCCCAGAGCTGATGCCCCGCTGGCTGTTCTTCTTCCTGAGCGTTTTGGCCCTGACGGGACCCTCCCTACCCATCGTTTACTATCTCAATAAACGCTTTCCCAGCGATCCTCCTGTGGAGGGGATGGTGATCCTCCGGCAGGCGCTGTGGGTCGGCGTGTTCGGGGGCACCCTGGCCTGGCTGCAGCTGGGCCGTGTCCTGAACCCCGGGCTGGCATTGATCCTGGCCGGCGTATTCATCCTGATTGAGTTCCTATTACGCCTTTTTGAACGCAGCCGTTGGAATCCCAATCAACACGAATGAATTGACGAAAAAATTTGAATGTAAATTATGACCGATCTGAGCAAATTACCTTCTATTGATTACCTATTAAGAACTGCCGAAATCCAGCATATTCTGGCGGATTACGGTAGATCATTGACCGTGGAAGCCATGCGGGCTGTTCTGGATGCCATACGAAGCCGGGCTGGTCAACCCAATTTGCAAATACCAGATGAAGCGACCCTCTTTCAAAATATCCGTGAGCAAATCGAAATCTGGCTTGCGCCCACACTCACCCCCGTCATCAACGCCACAGGTGTGATCCTGCACACCAACCTGGGCCGGGCGCCCCTCAGCAGCGAAACACGGCACGCGATCAGTGACATCTCCGCTGTGTACTCCAATTTGGAATTCAATCTGGAGACGGGTAAACGCGGAAAACGGTCAACGCATGCCCATCACCTGCTCACTCTCTTAACTGGCGCGGAAGGCGGATTCGTCGTCAACAACAACGCAGGCGCCGTTCTGCTGGTCCTTTCAGCCCTGGCATCAGGGAAAAATGTCCTGGTGTCACGCACCCAACTGGTCGAAATCGGCGGCGGCTTCCGCATCCCAGATGTCATGCGCCAATCAGGGGCAAACCTATTTGAAGTCGGGACGACCAACCGAGTCCATCTCTATGACTTTGAAAACGCGCTCAAAGAAGAAGAAATCGCGCTGGTCCTCATCGCCCACCATTCCAACTTCAAGGTGATTGGTTTCCACAGCGAACCCTTCCTGCAGGAAATTGTCACCGTCGCCCATCGGCACAACGTCCCGGTTGTCCATGATCTCGGCTCCGGCGCGCTGCTGGATACCGCCGATTACGGACTATCTCATGAGCCAACGGTGTTTGATTCTCTTAATGCGGGTTGCGATCTGGTGTGTTTTTCAGGGGATAAGCTCCTCGGCGGCCCGCAAGCAGGCATCATCATTGGCAAGGAAGATCTGCTCAAGCCCATCCGGGTGCATCCCCTGGCGCGGGCGCTCAGGCCCGGCAAACTGACCCTGGCCGGCGTCAACGCTAACCTGATGCACTATCTAAAGGACGAGGCTGAGAAAGAAGTCCCCATCTGGGGGATGATCGCGCTCCAGCCAGAATGCATCAAGACCATTGCTGAAAACTGGATGGAGTATCTCGGCTTTGGAGATGTCATCCCAGGCTTTTCCACCGTTGGTGGCGGCAGCCTGCCCACCGAAGAACTACCCACCTTCCTTTTAGCCCTATCTCCCAAGGATCCAGATGACTTTCTGCGCCAATTACGCGAGTCTCATCCCGCCATCATCGCCCGCATTGAGAATGATCAGATCCTTCTGGATCCCCGCACCGTTCTGCCCGAACAGCGTGCCCCCCTCCTCAGGAACCTCTCCCATGTGTTGGAGAACCTGAAGGGATAAAGTACACTAAAGAAAAATAACCTCGCATTTTTTTGAGTCATTATTAAGGAAATTATGAAATCGGATCTTGATCAACTCCTAAAAGACAATCAGGCTGAGGCATTATGGGTCACCGGTCCAGCCCAGCATAACCCGCCCATGGTCTACCTGACCGGCGGCGGGCATATGACCCAGGCGGATGTCATCCAGCGGGCAGGAGAAGCTCCCCTCTTATGTCATGCACCCATGGAACGCGAGGAGGCAGCAAAGACAGGGTTGAAAACCCTAAATTACAACACCTTCCCCCTCAAGGATCGGTTGAAGTTAGCAGAAGGTGACCGCCTGACAGCTCATGCCCTGCTTTATAAACACATCTTTGAAGAGTTGAATCTCACCGAGGGCAAGGTCCTGGTTTACGGCAGGACCGACGCTGGCAAGCATTACTCGATGCTTAACAACCTTCAAGATATGCTCCCTAACCTGAATTTTCAAGGGGATCTGGAAGATGCTGTCCTCCTGCAGGCGATGGCGACCAAGGAGCCAGAGGAAATCGATCGCATCCGGGAGATGGGCAAACGGGTCGTCACCGTTGTGTCCCGCGTGGCTGATTTTCTCACCCAACATAAAGTCGTCAATGAGGTGTTGACCAAAGCCGACGGCGCTCCGCTGTTGATCGGCGACGTGAAAAGCAAAATCAACCTGTGGCTGGCGGAACTCGGCGCTGAAAATCCGGAGGACACCATCTTTGCCATTGGTCGCGATGCCGGAGTTCCCCACAGCGGCGGCACCCCAACCGACCCCTTAATGCTGGGCCAGACCATCGTGTTTGACATCTTCCCCTGTGAAAAAGGCGGCGGATATTTCTATGATTTCACCCGCACCTGGTGCCTGGGGTATGCGCCAGAAGCGGCTCAGGAACTGCATCAACAGGTGCAATCCGTTTATGACCAAATCGTCTCTGAACTGGAAACAGAACGCAACGCCGCCCACTTTCAGGACCGCACTTGTGAGCTGTTTGAATCGATGGGACATCAGACCAAGCGACAGGACCCCGCTATTGAATCCGGCTACGTCCATTCCCTGGGGCATGGGGTAGGCTTGAATATCCACGAGAAACCCTGGTTCAGCCGAGAGAATGATCCCAGCAATGCCCTCCTCCCCGGCTCTGTGTTCACCATCGAACCCGGCTTGTACTATCCCGATCGCGGTTTGGGTGTGCGGCTTGAGGACACTTATTATGTAACGCCAGGGGGCAGGTTTACGAAGTTTGTGGATTATCCCATGGACCTGGTCCTGCCCATGAAATGAAAGACAAGAGATTATGACCCTCCCAACCGTTCGAATACTTGGCATAGAGACATCCTGTGACGAAACAGCAGCGTCGGTCGTCAGCGACGGCCGCGTGATCCATTCCAGCGCGGTTGCCAGCCAGATGGACCTGCACGCCAAATATGGCGGCGTCTTCCCTGAAGTGGCATCGCGGGAACACGTCAAAGCCATTTATCCTATTGTTGAACAGGCGCTGGAGAGCGCGCACCTCAACATTCAAGATATCGATGCGGTTGCCGTCACCCGCGGGCCTGGCTTGGCCGGGTCTCTGGTGGTGGGCGTCAATATGGCCAAGAGCCTGTCCCTGGCAAGGGGCAAACCTTTGATCGGGGTTAATCACCTCGAAGGGCATATCTACTCCGCCTGGCTCTATCCCGCCAACGCTTCTCCCCATCAGCCGCCCCGCTTCCCCCTGCTGGCGCTGTTGATTTCGGGCGGACACAGCGAACTGGTGCTGGTCAAAGACCATCTCCAATATCAACGCCTGGGCGGCACCCTGGATGACGCCGCTGGCGAAGCTTTCGACAAAGTCGCGCGTTTATTGGACCTGTCCTATCCAGGCGGCCCCTCTATTCAAAAAGCAAGCCAAACCGGCAGCGCAACGGCTTTCAATTTCCCCCGCGCCATGATGGAAGACAGCTGGGATTTCTCCTTCAGCGGCGTAAAGACCGCTGTCCTCAGAACGGTTGAGGCTCTGCAAGCTGAAGGACGGCCTTTGCCCATAGAAGACCTGGCAGCCAGCTTCCAGGCGGCTGTTGTGGACGTTTTGGTCGAAAAAACCCTCATGGCAGCGGATGCCCATCGGGTTCGGGAGATCGTCGTGGCGGGCGGCGTTTCAGCCAATAAACGCCTGCGGGAGAAGATCCTCTCAGAGAGCAAACGCCCCGTTCATATCCCGCCCCTGTCGCTGTGCACCGATAATGCAGCGATGATCGCCGGTGCTGCTTATTATCATTATAGTGAGGATGATTTCAGCTCCTTAGATTTTGATGTGCTCCCAACCTGGCCGCTTTCTTAACCCTCAGCAATGTAACCAAACACCAATGAAAATCATCCAATGAGTAAACAATCCATCACAGACCCGATTGATCTGGAAGCCCTGCGCCATCGAGATAAAGGTGTCTTTTCACAACTGGTAGATCAGAACTCCAATCGGATTTATCGTCTGGCCTTGAAGATGGTTGGGAACGAACAGGATGCAGAAGATGTCCTACAAGAGACCTTCATCAAAGCATATAACAACATCAACGGGTTTGAAGGTCGTTCGAAGGTCTCCACCTGGTTGTATCGCATCGCCGTCAACGAGTCATTGATGCTGCTGCGGAAACGTAAAGACGGCGTCATACACACAGATGCTGGGATCCAACAGGACGATGGCGATATACTCCCCCGGCAGATCATTGATTGGTGCTGCCTGCCCGAAAAGGAATTGATGAGCAGCGAAGTCCGGGATCACATCCAGGAAGCTGTTAAAACCCTGTCCGATGCCAATCGGGCAGCCTTTCTCCTGCGCGATGTGGAAGGCCTTTCCACCCGGGAAGCCGCACAAGCCTTGGAGATCAGCGAATCGGCTTTGAAAGTGCGCCTGATGCGCGCCCGCATGCAGCTTCGGGAAGAATTGACCGCCTTTTTCAAAGACCGGATGGCGGAGGAAAAAGTATGAGCCATCAACACCATGATAACTGTCAAAAAATATTGAATAATTTGAGCGACTATATTGACGGCGAATTGGATGAAAATCTATGTCAACAGATCGAAGCGCATCTCGAGACCTGCCAAGATTGCAGGATTGTGGTGAACACCTTGCAGAAGACTATAGATATTTATCAAAGCGATGGTGAAAAGACAACCCTGCCGCAAGATGCCCGCGCCCGTCTGTTGGCCTATTTAGGCTTGGAAGTCGACACCAGCCGTGATGAATAAGGAACAACAACGGACAGATAAACCCACTTTATCAAAAAATGAACCTCAGGTTTGTTGGGTGAACCCCAAACAAGGCCTCAGAGCCGGCATGGTTTGCCCTCGATGCAAGCAAGCAAAGATTGAATACAACGGCTTACTCCAGCTTGTCTGCCCCAATTGTGGGCTGACGGAAGCTGGGGCCTGCACTTGATAAAACAATAAACACGGCCTCCGTGAGAGGTCAGAAAGGCATGATCGACATGAAAGGTAAAGTTGTTTGGAAAGGCGGCATGGCCTTCACCGGAACCAGCGATGGCACATACATCATCCCTCTGGATGCCAAGAAGGAAGTAGGGGGCCGTGAATTGGGCTTTAGACCGCTGCAGCTCTTTGCTGTGGGCTTGGTCGGCTGCACAGGTATGGATGTCATCTCTATTCTCAAGAAGAAACGCCAGGAAGTAACCGACTTTGAGGTTACAGCAGAGATTGAGCGCGCCGAAGAGCACCCCAAAGTCTTTACGAAGATCATTCTGGAATATAAAGTAACAGGGAAGAACCTTGATCGGAATGCGGTTGAGCGCGCGGTGGAATTGTCTGAAACCCGTTATTGCGGTGCGCAAGCCATGTTAGTAAAGACAGCGGAAATTACCCATAAAATCTCCTTGCAAGAAGAGGGATCATAACCCCTAGTTTGTCTCCATGATTTGTTCGTCAACAGAAGTTTGGGATTCCGAAAAATCATCATAATCGGGCAAGTTCGCCTCAACCTGTAGGATTTCCTGATTTGTAAATCCAAACAAACTGACCACGGCGACCATGATCCCACTGATGGCGATCATCATGGAGAGACCTGCACCCTCACCTGAACCAAAAATGGGCGCAAATATCCTCGTCCCCCATCCTTCGTTTGAAGTAAAAGCTGGTTCAAACACATTATCCGCCAATGTGCCTGAAATCCACATAGAAAAGGGAATGGTGATTTGGGCAATGAAGCGCCGGACGGAAAAGACCCTGCCCTGTTTTTCGGGAGGAACCTTACGCTGCCAGATGGCCTGGTTACAGCCATTCACAGTGGGCGTAAAGAAAGCCAGCAGGAAAGCTGACAGGATCCAAAAGAAGGGATGCTGAGAAACGCCCATCAACAATCGTCCCAAGAGACCGCTCAGAGTCCAGCCAAATAGCACACCTCTGACCAATTTCTTGGGGCCGCCCCATATCGTCAAGAAAATCGCCCCCACCAAACCGCCGAAAGCGGCAAATGATTCTACCAACCCAAGCACCTGCGCGTCGCCCCCAGTTCGGGCAAGAACCATAGGGGATATTACTGCCCAGGCGATCACGGTCATGAAATTCGCCCCGAAGAAGATCAACTGCAATCCCAACAAACCAGGTTTGCTGAAAATAAACCGGAAACCGTAGGTTATATCTTCCCAGAATTGCTGGAAGTCCAATTTCAAAGGCTTCCCGTCTGGTTGAGGGATAGCTACAGAAAGAAGGGTGATGATAGCCAGAACAAAGGTGATAATATCAATCATCAATATTCCCCGAACCCCAATCAACCCAATCAATGCGCCTGCTAAAACAGGCCCCACAATGTTGGATGTGCTCTCCACCATGCTGATCATGCCGCTCGCCCGACTGTAGTGTCTCTTGGGCACCATCAGGGAAACTGAGGCGGAATAAGCCGGCCATTGGAAAGCCTGAAATGCACTGGCAAAAGCCGTTGTGGCGTAAATATGCCAAATTTCAAGCTTGCCTGATAGAAACAAAATGAAAACCACCCCCGAAGCTAGCACAGCACCCAGATCGCTGAGCATCATCACCAGCTTGCGGTTCCAGCGGTCCACCAACACTCCCACAAAGGGGGTCACGATGATCAGGGGAGCATAGGTAAAAACGCCCACCATTGCCAACGCCTGTGCAGACCCAGTCTTCTCCCATGCCCAGATTGCCAATGCAAAACTGGTCATAAAGGATCCCGTCATTGAAAAGAATTGACCAACCCAAATGACGATGAAACCCATCAAATTGGTTTCATTTTTCTCTGATGCGCTGTCAAGTTTAGGTCGTTCATCCATAACGATATACCATCAGTCTTTGTTGTGATCGGGTATCAATTTTTCTACGTAGAGGATTTGCCTGATTTGATACGCCCCAATGCCAACTCCTGCTACCAGTATACCACTAATCAGTATCAAAAAGACATCCCTGAGCCTAGGTTTGCCGCATCCAATAAGTATCAATGCTTTCATTCTGTTTGACCTTGACAATTATACAATGTCAATGGTCAAAGGAATCTTCTTGAAACCCATTCAATGATGGATGAGGAACTGATCAACCACATATCACTTCATTCCTTTTCTGGTAGAATCGTAGAGTTCTATCCACATTCCATTGATAATTATCATGCTGATTAAACTTAAATTAAAATTATTCATCATTTCCCTGCTTGTCCTAACCATGCTGATAGGGTGCGCGCCCTCCCCTGACGTAACGCTGACACCCACCTGGACACCCAGCCCGCAGGATACAGCGACATTCACGCCAACCTCCACGGCTGAACCCACACCCACAGCCACACCTTTGCCGCTTAATGGACAGCAGACAAGGTACATTATTGATGTGACAATCAATTATTATAACCGCTTTATCACTGCCACCAGCCGAGCGGTTTATACCAACAAATCCACTGTTCCCCTGAATGAGATTGTTTTTATCGTCTATCCCGCCCTGTATCAAGCGATCTACACAAAGAGTGTCAGCTTGGGGGACAACACCCCCATCAATAATTACGAGTGGGAGGGCCACCATATGGTGATCCCCCTGGAGGCTCCCTTACAGCCCGGGGAACAAATTACATTTGTGCATAATTACGAACTTGTCATGCCTGACCGGGGCGGTGTTTTTGCACAGAACGGTGAAGAGCTTAACTTATCCTATTGGTTCCCTTTTATCCCCCCATATGATGAAACGGAGGGATGGCTTGCCCATCATCCACAACTTGTCAATAGTAATTACATCGGCGAGTATCTCGTTTTTGAAGCCGCGGACTTCGATGTGACCCTGCAATTCACCGACAGAAGAGAGAATTTTGAAATTGCAGCTCCTTCCCTGCCGCAGGAAGAAAACGGCGTCCTTCATTATCAACTTGAATTAGCCCGAACCTTTACTCTTTCCATCAGCGACAGGTTTGTCGTCACTGAACGCGAGGTCGATGGTACCAAGATTCAGGCGTTCACCCTCTCAGGCCATGCCCCCGTTGGAGAAGACGTTGCGGATATCGCCGTGGAAGCGCTCACCCTTTATTCGGAATTGTACGGCGATTATCCCCGTGACATCCTTTCCATCGTGGAATTCAACGCCGATATCGGCATGGAATTTGACGGATTGATCTTCCTCAGCCCCGCCTTCTACAATCTTTACCCCGGCACACCGAGATCTAATATACATGTTTACACGGCTCATGAGATCTCCCACCAGTGGTTTTTCAGTTTGGTGGGCAACGATCAGGCGATGGAACCCTGGCTGGACGAAGCCCTGGCCACTTTCTCAGAAAGGCTGTTTTACGAAAGATTTTATCCTGATCACTTCACTTGGTATTTGGAAAATTACATCACGGGTCATAACCCTTATGGTGAGATTGACGCCACGATCTATTACGGTGGCGATTTGTTCGATTACCGGGATATCGTCTATCGCAACGGCTCCCTGTTTATCCAGGATTTAAGGGAGATGATGGGCGATGAAGCATTTTTTGAGTTCATCCGCGACTACATCAAGCAATACCGATATGACATTGCCACTGCCCAGGGATTTTTTAGGGTCTTGAGAGAACATACAGAAATGGACCTCACCCCCCTGATTGACCAATATTTCTCTTTATCTTTTGAATAAAACTGTAAGTCACAAAACGGATTTCTATACGAACTTCAGTTTTCTCAATGCTTGACTTTCGGATGTTTAATGTTATTATGCCTTTGGAGTAAACGCTAATGACAGAACATGTTTCTGATAAGAAAAACAATAAAAAACCTATCGCCAATGAAGATGCCGGAATAGACTCGGAATCTAATTCCAACGGGGAAGAAAAACCACAATCTTCCATACTGGCTTTCTTAAATAACCCCATCGTCCTAAGGATCGGGTTATACGTCGTTGCCTTTGTCGTGGTCGTCCTGGTTGTTTGGGGCATTGGTATGCTCATCGTGAATGACACATCAGCTTCGCCCGAATTTACCTTGACGCCTTCCAGCACAGCCGTTGACTATCCGGATAGCCTTGCCACACCCGTTTTTTCTGCGGATGAAGCAAATAATGCATTGGTGCGCCAGCCGGATATCAACACCACCGTCTCATCCGAAGTCATTACCCGTTACGAACCTTTTACGTACACCGTTGAGCAAGGCGATACCATATTCGGTATTGCTGAGAAATTTGACCTGGAACCCGAATCCGTCTTGTGGACGAACCGCTACACCCTTGGCGATACGCCTGATGGCTTGTCTGTTGGCCAGGAATTATTGATTTATCCAATGGATGGGGCTGTCCATCAATGGTACGAAGGTGATGGCCTTAACGGCGTCTCCAACTATTATGGCGTCACCCCAGAAGATATCATCAACTATCCAGCCAACAACCTTGATCCGGAAACCATCGGTGATTACGCCAATCCCAACATCGAGCCCGGCACAATGGTTTTTATTCCTGGTGGAACCCGCCAAGTTGAGTCCTGGATAACCGCTCGCGAAGACCCAGTAACCGGCAGAATTTCCTATCTCGGTGCAGGTGCTTGCGATGTCAGCATTTACAGTCAATCCGGGACGGGCATCTTCACCTGGCCGACAACCAACACCTGGCTTTCCGGTTACGATTACACGCCACCCACCCATAATGGCCTCGACTTTGATGGCGACTTCGGCAGCCCGATTTACGCCGCTGATGCCGGCGTGATTGTCTACTCCGGTTGGTCAAGCAGGGGGTACGGTAATATCATCGTCATTGACCATGACCGCGGCTGGCAGACTTTTTATGCCCACTTGATGGATGGCACCATGATGGCCTGCGGAATGAATGTGCAAAAAGGTCAATTGATTGCCTCTATGGGCAGCACCGGCAACTCCTCTGGCCCCCACTTGCACTTTGAAATGCGCCTCAACGGTCAGCCCGTCAACCCCTGGCAATTTCTACAATAAATTTATAAATACAGCACAAACAATCCCACCAAAACGCCCCCAAATTAGCAATACCTGGTACCCAATCTCCTAATACCTGTCTCACTCCACCTCTTCACACGGAATTGCGCTGCGATTATCGGGATTTGTATTGGCAACGACAATCCAATCACCCTTGATCAGATATCCCTTATATGCCTCATCCCCACGCAGGGGCTCCCAACCCGATAAAACAAACGGGATGACGCCATCGGCAACAATCCACTCGCCATTATATTTACGGGCGATATGGATATGCGTTCCTGTCGATCGCCCGCCCTCACAAGAGGGATAGCCTAATGGGTCACCCGTTACAACATACGTCCCCTCAGGGACTCGTTCTCGCTCTGCGATATGGAGATAAAACACCACCCAACCCGTTTGCTCATTTCCATCCCCATCCAAATCCAGAACCAGGATACCCTTCCCATCCCGGACAACCAAGCCATCGGCAACAGCGGTTGTCTTCACAGTTGAGGGGTAACATCCCGTCTCCTCCAAAGGTGGGGCAAAATCCAGAGCGGCCCAGGGAGCCATATTTCCCCATCCCGTGTGAGGGCCGCCAGTATAAGTCCATGAGACAGTGTTCTCAAAAGGCAATGCCATCTCAGGCTGCCGCAGAGAACCCTCAATATGTGGGGGTATGGCCCAGGGATCAGCGAACAACCTTTGATAGGTCGTAATAAAGCCGTCGGGCCCAATAGCTTGATGATATGCAGGAGCATCCAAAGCTTGTGCAAAGAAATACTGCAGGGCCACAGTGGCCGCGTTTTGCCAGGGATCAGGACGTACGATTGTGCCATCGGACAACTCAAATTCTATCAAACGACCTTCGCGCCAGCGGTAGTAACCGTCATTGAGAATATTCGAGGCGTAAGCAAGCTGCAGGTAAACATCCACCCAATAGGCAGATTCAAGGCCTAAAATGTTGACCTCATCTTCCTCCGCCAGAAATGGCTCGGAAAGCGCGCCGCCCTGATATTCCAATAATGCGATCAGGAGTTTCGGGCTGATCGAATAATTTACCGCAACATATTCGATGATCTCCCCGCCTGTGCGTGTACCATCAAAAGCCCAGGCCCGGTAATGGCCCAGCCAGCCCTGATGCTGGACGATAAACACTTGGGGATTGAATGCCACGGCATCCGGCCCATTGATGAAGGCAGCATCCGGCAGGATTTGATAAGGCGTTCCCCATAGCGCGCGGTAATACACCGGTATCTGCATCGGCATCCCAGGCGGCATTGTTGTCGCATCATCCGGGATATTCTGATTAGCAGCCCGGATTTCCTCAACACTGGTATTAAACCTGGCAGCCAAACCAGGCAGCGTATCGCCTGTTTGAGCTGTGTATGCCACCAGCTCACCAGGCGCATAGGCAGGCCGTGTGGGAAAAGGTGTGATATCTGGAATCGCTGCAGCGCTTTCTTCGCTGGTTGATGTAGGGAAAATCATCGTAGGCTGCATCCTCGGCGAACAAGCCGCCAGTAAGAAGAGAATGGCACCACAGATGGTAATTGCTTTTCGTTTCATTTTAATTACATTTACTTTAACACGAATTTGTTACTGCACCAATGAATATTACTCACTCAAGAGTATTTTTCCAAGTCGGAGTGCAAAATGTTCAAGGCTTGCCACAATTTCTTCGTAGGGGACTTCACCCACACTTTTAGGGGTTCCATTGATGACCACTAGAAATGCTTGACCATTGACTTCCAAAATCCCCATATCACTGACCGTTGTTGGTGAAAGGGACAAACCCGGTTTGTTGTAAAGTTCTCCTTCATTCAGCTCTGAGGTGATAATACCCAAGTATTCCCCATCATACTCAGTTTCCGCTTTCATCAAATCTAATAGATAATGCGAAAAATTTTCATCGAGAAACTCCGCCTTGTACAGCCCCTCAAGGAAAATTGCGAGATCATATCCTGTGGTCATTCGCGAATCCAGCATTGTATCGATAATGCCCCATTCTCTGAATTTGTCCATCTCACCACCGTTTTGGCGGATAAAATCCAATAAATATTCGCTCGCCATTGTTTCATTATTGATTATCATCGCCTTGAAAAGTTGGTCGAATGTCCTGCCTTGATATCCCCTGACATTAAATTCAGACACTTGGAGCCGCTGTTCCTCAAGCAGCCTGAGCGCGACGATGGCTAATGGGACCTTGATGAGATTACCCTCCTGGAATTTCTCATAGGGTAAGCTCTCGAACAAGACTTCAGTAGAGGAAATATCCTTAACTAAAACATGCCATTTTACTTGATCCGCAAATTCAACTTTCACTTCCGGATTTAAACAGGGTGTTGATGATATCCCCCCCTTTCTCCTCACCACAATAAAACCTGCCGTGCCGGTCAACCCTAACAAACGCCGGCCTTCGGGGTCTGACAACTCATAAAAGAGTCCCACACGAGGATTCATCGGATCGAAAAGGCGTTCTTCGGAGATGACAAAGCCCTCACCACGATCAATATTTGTGACGGTATATGCCGCGCCTGATTCATCCACTCGGGTCACAACCAGCATATGGTCAAAACCATTTCGGGCAGTGTAAAGAAACAACCAATCGCCTGGCTGCAGCGGATTTTCTTGAAAGTCGTAATCCCCTACGCTTTGTTCAACCCTGATGTAGTCATAGGTCTGTGGAGGAAAATACATGCGGTGTAAAACATTGGTAATTATGCTATCCTCCCTCAAGTTCAGCAACCAGATTTCATGCAAGCTTATTGTGTTTGGGAGCAACCCCGCATCTCTCATTATCGCAATGCTCAGCGGGCCACAAGCATTACTGGCGGATTCATTTTGTCCGTCAATGTAACCCATTTCTCGAACCACTTCATCTGCCTCTTCCGGTGAAGATGCTACATAATTCAAACTTGCTTCATGCAGGGCGTGTTCCAACCTTTCTTGAAAAGTTTGTTTCGAAACACTGGATCCCGTTGGCGTGGCTGTCAACGCCTGTGGCTCCACCATCATTTGCGTTGGAGTCTTTCGCCCTTCTGGAAGAGAAAGCGTGGGTTCTTCAACTTGATATGGCGTATTTTTTAAATCAGCAGATGCTGATTCACCGTTATTGACCGATACCAATGTCGGATTGCACCCACTCAATACGAGCGCGGGGATAAAAAGGATGAAGGGAAATAATCGAAATATCAACTTTATTCGCTTTTTCATAGAAGCCACGCTTGTGGATGCAATTATCAACGCTGGATCAATATCGATTTAATGATTCACAACTATCACCGGACATGTCATAATTGTATCAAAATCTAAAATTGTTTTATTGCTAGGAGATGACAATTGAGTAAAAGAAAGAAAAGGGGCTACTCATAAGAATTTTTTGATTTCGATGACAATCCTCGATAAACCGCGTCAAGAACCACCAATCCATCCTTGCGGTGAACCGCATAGGCAGCCTCCGTCAATTCCATCTGTGTATCTTCCGGCAAGCCTTGATTGGGCAAATCCTGCACGCTTGCCCAAAAATTCCATACTGGCAATTCATATTCGACGGCAAGCACGGCTAAATTTTCATTGACACGCTCATCCAGTTCACGGTTATCCGCTTTGAAAACAATGATCGGCACCGACCCGCTTTCGATGAGCGTCTCAATAATCGTTCGGAAGTACTCCATACTCCGCGCTTCCCAATGCGTCCCGACATGGATATAGGTAATAATGGGTTGATGATATCGCAACTCACAATCAAGAGGAGTCTCACCGTTTTGGCAATAACCTTCCTCATTGAGATTCCAACGCCACCAAAGCAGCGCTCCTTCGGTTGCGCCCTCTCGGACAGTCGGGCTGTAGCGATCAAATGAACCCTGGAAATGGTCCACAGTATCCTGTAAATCAGGGCCCAACTCCGCAACTGCTTCGGGGTCGCTATCATAGATGCCCAAGAAAATATCCGGTAGGCTGTGACAATCTCCCAAAATAGAAAAGGCGTGTTCGTTATTCCCCTGGGTCAGACCGCGCTGATAAACTTTGACCATCGCATCTGGAACATGTTGTGGAATGATGGGCCATTCTTTCCAATTCGCCGGATCACGGGTCACATTCACGGACGACGACGTAGGGTCAACATCAGGTGAGTCTAATACTGGCGTTGCCGTGGATTCATTGATTTCCTCATATGTCACCGAAACAGGGTAGGGTGAAGTTTCTTCAGATTCCACAGGGTCTGAGGTTTTTATTACCTCAGAGTCAGAAGGAGGTTGACAAGCTGCAAAAAAGAACAAAATAATAATTAAAATCGTGAAATATTTTATAAAGATTGATTTCATTAATACTAGATATCCTTATCAAGGAATAAACCCATTTCCCATGGAAAGGGAAAATCATTCATTTTTCTAATTCTACCCCCATCAGGAGACAATCTGTCAAAATGTTAAAGCTCCCCAATAATCATCATTAAGTAGAAATCACACTTTCCCAAACTAATTTTTCTCTTCGCCCATAGAAGGTGAGAGAAATTGTGCAGCGAGAAAAGAGACTCTTTCGCCTGATAAATAGGTATTATCAACAACAGTAAAGATAAGCTCAATCTTCTCTTGTAATTTGTGTCTCAAATGTTGAAGCGGTATTGGCATAGATGATCTCGTCTCCCCGAATCAGCCAACCTTCATACGCATTATTCCCCCGCCTGGCTACCCAGCCGCTTAATGTGAAAGGCAGCGCACCATCTGCAGGTACCCATTCACCGTTATAGCGCCGCGCCAAATGCACATGTGTGCCTGTTGAGCGTCCCCCTTCGCAGGAGGGATGCCCAATCCGATCGCCAACCTCGACCCAGGTCCCCAACGCAACACGATCTTTCGTGGCTATATGCATATACAATAGTGTCCAGCCAGTCTGTTCATAGCCATCCGCATCCTGGTCAATGACCACCACCCCAGCCCCGGTGCGGACGACCAGTCCGGACATTGATGCCACCACCCAGGCATTGGACTCATCACATTGCTGAACCCCTCCGGGTGCAAAATCCAAAGCTGCCCAAACATCTGCCTTACTCCAGGCAGCATGTGGACCGCCGGTGAAAGCCCATAAAACATTCTCTTCAAATGGCAGAATCATCTCGGGTTGAACGGTGTCCGCAGGAATTAACGGTTCAACCGTTTGGGCCCGAATCCAGGGATTGGGAAACATACTCTCGTAAAACTCAATAAATCCTTCATCGCTGTAAAGCGTCTGAGCCCAACCCTCAAAATCATACAGATAGGTAAAAACATTCATCAAGCCAACAGTGCCGGCGTTTAACTGCGGCGCTAACCGCAGCACCTGTCCATCCAGAAAAGTCACTGCCAAACGCCGCCCTTCACGCCAGCCATAATAACCATCCATCATCGTGCTGGCGAACCAGGCGCATTGAAAATACAACCCCTTCTTCATATCATTAACATAATCCAGGGGATAATCATCGTCGTCGGCATCCGCCGGCCAGCCATAGACCCAACCCGATTTATATTCTAAAAAGGCTAGCAGCAGACGGGGGTTGACGGAATATTCCAAAGCGATGCGTTGAATGATATCCGCGCCAGAAGTATATCCTGTTGACATTAAATATTCTTTATAGTTCGAAAGATATCCGCCTGCCTGGTTTACAAACCCTTGAATATCAAAATCAATCGTTGAAGGGGAATAGGTCACTTCACTGTCTGGCAGCAATTTCTGTGATGAGCTGGTCTCAGCCAGGTTGTTGGGGATAATTAACAATTGCCCCGGGGGTATCAGGTCTTCACGCTCAATGGGCTGCGGCGAGGTAATATCATCCACATCCACCCCAAAACGCAAGCTGACATTCAACAAGCTATCCCCAGCGACAGAATAGTAAAGAACCTTTTCATCATCGCTGGGGGGCACAATCTGCCCCTGTGTAGGAATGGTCTTTGTCGGAAGTGGTTCGGTGGTCGCCGTTGGTGCCAGAGTCGTTTGCGCCTCCTCTTCCACAGCCTCCGTTTGCTTAGGGAGAGGGATTTGGGTAAACACAACACCCGCGCTATGACCAGAATCAGGAGCAATCACAGGATAGGCCAGGCTGCCGCACACCACAACAGCCAACACAAGCGCCGCGCTTAACAACAGCCCCATCCTTCTTACGCGCCGCTTAAAGTATCGTTCTCTAGCGCTCGATGGCGTTGAGGGACGACCGCCCATTCCAAGCCTCCAGAGTACTATTGCCCTTCGTCATAAAACCATTATATTCCACCCCGTATCCCGATGAAACCCAGCCATCCATCACAAATGGCAGCTCTCCATCCGCCGCGATCCATTCTCCATTATAACGCCTGGCAATATGCAGGTGGGTTCCGGTGGAAAATCCACCCTCACAAGAAGGATGGCCGATGCGATCTCCCGCTTCTAAATAAGCTCCAACTCCAACCCTTTCCCAGGAGTCAATATGCATATAGAAAATTGACCAGCCCGACTGCCAGATGCCATCGCCATCCAAATCCTGGATAACCGCCCCATGATCCGAATATACGATCTCGCCTGGCGCTGAAGCCACGACCCAGGCATTGCTGGGAAAGCACCCTAAAGCCTCTCCAGGGGGCGCAAAATCCAGCGCCGCCCAAGCTGCACCCGAATTCCAGCCGCCATGCGGCCCGCCGGTAAAGGACCAAACATCTCCCAATTCAAAGGGAAGCTGCAGCGTTGGCTGCGCCAGATCATCAGGGATCATCGGTTCGTAAGCATAAACAAATGGATAGCCAAAAAAGGAGCTGTAAAAAGCAAAAATACCGCCATCAGTGATTGCCCGCTCCCACTCATCCGCGTTCGCAAGATACTGCATCAGGTTCAAGATGCCCGCTGTGCCGGGATTAATTGTGGGATCAGGCTGAATGATGGTATTATCCTTTAAATTCCAAACACTCAGGGCATTGATCTTCCACAGGTAATACCCTTCATTCAAGAGGTTTGAAGCATAGCTGAGCTGTTGATACAACCCCTCAGAACCAATCTCGTAGATCTTCATCGGGTAATACAACGTTTCCTCATCCGGGTTGGAATTCGTCACCCAGCCGCTTTGCCATTCAAGCAGCGTCAAAAGCAATCTTGGATTGACAGAATACTCCAGGGCGATCCGAGAGACCACATCCGCGCCGCTGAGGGTTATGCCATCAACTTCCTGAGTATACGTTGCAAGGTACCCACCTTGCCCTTGAATAAAAGCAGCCGCATCAAAAGACGCATTGGAAGGGCTGTTGACCAATTCCGAATCCGGGATGATCTTAAAATTCGATGCGACATCGTCAAAGGTCGGAGGTGGGATGATTAATACCTGTCCGACCTCAATTTGGTCGGCGTTATCAATTTCATTTAGGATGATCAACCGGTTGACGGTCACCTGAAAGGCTCGGGCAATCTTTCCCAGGGTATCCCCCGCTTTCACGATGTATTCAACCGTTTCCTGGCGAGGCGTCGGAAGGGTTATGGGGGGGTTGGGCGTCGGTGTTGGAATAGAAGGATCCAGGGTCGGCGTATAGACACTCTCCTGATCGCCCTGTGACCCTGGCACAGTACTGGATGGTGTGCCTAACACAAACTCGTTACCACCACCGCTGCCTCCGTCCACACCGGACACCTGCCACGTCTTGGCTCCAGGTCCGGGTTTATAGCACCCGGTCAAGAGAAATAAGGTGCACAGAATGGGGACTATCAATCGCTTGATCTTCACAACATCAATCACCTTCTGAAGGCTGACAGAATAATGAATAATATAACAATTCTTCTTCCCTGACCTCTTCCGCTGCTGTCTTCGCCGCCTCGCCGATTGCCACACCCTCATCAAGTGCCCGTTCAGCTTCAATCGACCAATACCGCGGCAGTGTCATCAGAGGATCATCAACAGCGCGCTCGGCATTTCCTTGTGGTATCCAATTGAACATGATCGGTCCCCTATTATGAACCGTAAAGCCAAGGGACAACCCCGCGTCATGCGCCATTTCGATTGATAATTCTGTGAAATTTCCACCAGGCCAAATGATGGCGATGGGTTTAAAACCAAAATGGGATTCGATCACCTCAATGGGTTTGTAAACCTCCTCTTCAACCTCATCAACAGGCGTATACCATTGGATATAAATATGGTCATGGCCATGAGATTGAACATCCACATAACCCGTATCCACATATCCCATAATTTTCGCCCATAATTCGTCATCGGTATCATCCGTCGTTGGCCAGGATAGGGTCAGCGTCCAATCATTTTCTTGCAGATAAGGCATAAATAACTGGGGGGTATCCGGCCGCCGGTCATCGAGCATTAATATCATAGAACGCTCTGGGATCGCCTGGTTATTTTCCAGGAATCCCAGCAATTCGGTCATCGTAACCGTCTCAAAACCCATACTTTCTGCTTTTTCCATAAAAGATTCGAACATTTCAGTCGTGACCTGGCTTGGATCAGTGATTTCAAGCCCAGGTCTCAGGATAGAATGGAACATAATGGGTACAACTATCGTGCCAGGCCCGCTTTTTCCCTCGCCCCATCGTTTTTCAAGGTACGCACAGGTGTCCTCAATATAGCTGACGGGAGAAACACCTTGAAAAAGCTGAGAGGAGTTAAAGGAGTTCAATGGCCAGGGGGTAGGCGTGATCGTTGGTGTAAAAGTTATCGTGGGCGTTTGTGTTTTTATTGGTGTAACAGTAGAGGTTGGGGTTTGTGTCGATTCCTTTGTCTCCGTCTGTGTCATTGTCGGAACAAGGCTTACTCGGTTTGGTTCATCATCCACAACAAGGGATTCCCCACCCTGACAGGAAGTCACTAGTAATAAAATAATCAATAAGAAAAAGATGTTTCTTTTTTTCATACACATTCCAATAATATAGAATAACTGCTCCAATTATACCGAAACATAAGATAATCAGCTTGGGTATGTAATGTATTATTTTATAAGGTAAAATTAAATCATTCATTTAGATCACCAGCAGTAAAGGGAGTTGACCATCATGAAAAAACTAGTTTGGCCTTTGCTAGTGATTTTCTTTTTATTGGGCGGTCTCGCCGCAATCCTGATCGGACAGGTAGCTCTTCCACCTGAGCCAAGGCCTGAATCAGTGGAAGCCATCAGCGATAAATGGAGCGAATCCGGTCACGCTGACGCGGACTCTGAATCATTTACACATTGGGATGAAGACGAACCCGCAGAAATTCCGGCAAATTGCGCGAAATGCCACAGCGCATACGGGTATATCGATTACCTCGGCGAAGATGACAGCGCAGCGAATATGGTGGATGCAGCAGCAAACATTGGGTCAACTGTGACCTGTTTTGTTTGCCACAACCCCACTGCCCATGAAAAGGACACAGCTATTTTCCCGTCCGGTACAGAAATTTCTAACCTGGAGGAAACCGCCAATTGTGCGGAATGCCATCAGGGCACCCGGGCCGGCACAGATGTTGACGCGGCTGTTATGGACCTGCCTGAAGATGAGGTTAATCAGGACTTGAGTTTTATTAATGTCCATTACCGCATTGGCGGCGCTGTCCGGTTTGGAACAGAAGTCCACGTCGGCTATGAGTATCCCAACATGACCTATGCGGGTTTTTACCCCCATGTGGAGGATTATCAAGACTGCACGCAATGCCACGACCCGCACAGCCTGGAAATTACGCCCAGCGAATGTGCAGCCTGTCACCCCGTTGTCAGCGATTACAGCGATCTCCGTGACATCCGTGTGGAAGATACGCCTGACTATGATGGTGATGGGAATACAGATGAAGGCGTTTATGGTGAAATAACAACCATTCACGAATTAATGTATTCTTCCATTCAACAATACGCCAATGAAGTTATTGGAGATCCAATTATTTACGGACAGAACTTCCCGTATTGGTTCTATGACACCAACGGTAACGGCCAGGCTGATGAAGAAGAGACCAGTTTTGGCAATCAATACGCAAGCTGGACGCCGCGACTGCTCAAAGCAGCATATAATTACCATCTTGTCATTGAAGATCCAGGCGGCTTCATGCACAACGCCGTTTACTTGGTTCAGATCATGATTGACAGCATTGAGAATCTCGCTGAAGCAGCGACAATTGAAATGGCTGAGCTGACCCGTCCCGAATAAAATATCTCAAATAAAGACTTGAAAAGGCTGCTAGAATTTAGCAGCCTTTTATTCAATACACCTAAACGTCCCGGCGGGGCGTTACTACAACAACAGAAAAACGCCCACAATCGACTGTGGGCGTTTTGGTTTGTGATCTCTAACTAAAGAAACTGAAAGGTTATATCAACCCCGCCTGGATCGCCCCAAACAGCAAGGCTAAACCAATGCACAGCAGGACTGTCACCATGATAAAGAAGCGTTGAACGATATGTTGAATATCCATCTAAATCCTCCTCCTAAGCCATTTCGTATTGTTCTGAGAAGACGTGGGTCGCCGGTACTTCAATTTCATGCAGCGCACCTTCAACAGCATCAATCATTGGCAGCGGGCCGCACATGAAGAATGTAGATTCTTTGTAATTCTCAGGCAGATGCCTGCGCATGATATCGGCCGTGATAAATCCCGATTCGCCCTCCCACCCCTTAGGCGGCTTCTCTAAAACATGGACGATTTCAAGATTAAGTTCTTTTTCCAGCTCTTCCAATTCCTCACGGTAAATCACCGATTCCCAGGTTGGATTGCCGTAAAAGAAGGTCAGTTGTTGCCCACAATCACGGTCAGCCAAGGTCCGCAGCATACTCATCACGGGAGCAGACCCAATGCCACCGGCGATAAAAACCATATCCTTGCAATGATGTTCATCCATACTGAAGGTGCCGTAGGGGCCATCAACATAAACCGTGTCGCCTGGTTTGAAGTTCTTTACAGTCTTCGTGAAATCCCCTAATTCTTTAATCGTAAATCCAATCACTTTGCCGTCGGACTCAGCACTGTTTGAAAATGAGAAGGGATTCTCGCGAAAGATGAAGGGTGATTCATTGGTGATCCAGGCAAATTGACCAGCCTCAAAATCCATGCCCTCATGTCCGTCCGGCTCAAGATACAATGACCAGCTTTGGCCGCGTTCTTCTCTGAGTTCCACAACTTTATAAGGTTTGTTAATCATCATGATCGGGCGGATGACACGGATGTATAGAATAATCAACACCCAGATTCCCGTCAGCGACAACCAGATGACTTTCTGGTAAGTCAGGGACATATAATAATTGACTTTGAACATATGATACAGCGCCAATCCTATTGCCAGGAATGACAGACCATCATGTATCCAGCGCCAGACATCATACTTGAGCTTCATAGCTTCTCGCCAGACAGAAGAGATAATCAGAAAAGACATGGCCAAGATTGAAACAACGGCCGCTCTGGCCCGCCAGGGGGCAGTGACCAGGTTCAACAAACGTAATGTTTCCGGATTGTTAATAAATAACAAAATCGGATGCGCCAGGGCAATCAACGTGGTAAAGATCGACAGCCCGTGATGGAAGGTATACAGGGTATCCATAGGAAAGGTCTTGGTAAAAAACCTCAACCGTGATGTCGGAATCGTCTGCAATCCCAAAAGCGCCATCGCCAGGAATCCCAACGCCACAGATACCTCCCGCAGAAATTCCCGCCCTTCAGGTCTTGGGAGGATCATCAGGAGTACCAACGGCAAGAACACCATCAGAAAATAAAAGGCAAGCCATAGATAGGTTTGGATTTTTTTCTTCAAGTTGCACTCCATTTCTTCTAGATCTGATAAAAATGAAAATGGCAATAAGTTATGGTATGATTTTACCCGAAACGCTGCCATAAAACACCGCATTGTCCAATCCTCTTCAATCGGTTGACAAATCGCTGTAATTGGATAAAATAAAGTCCACGCCGAAGTGGCGGAACTGGCAGACGCGCTACGTTCAGGGCGTAGTGAGCCTTGGGCTCATGAGGGTTCAACTCCCTCCTTCGGCACTGACCCCCCACACAACATTGGGGGGTTCTTTTAATTATCAACTTCATAATGATCACAAATGGTACAATATGTGTAACACCGTACCTATAAACATTATATAAGTTAATTGACCAAATCTGATGAAAAAGATCCTTACAGATAAGCGTTTTATTGTGGTCGTTGCTGTGATCATCCTTGTCTTATTGTTCCTGAATTTCAATCAAAGGATGGTTCTGCTGTCCAAGCTGCGCGGGCAGCAGCAGGAACTGACCCAGGAATATGCCCAATTGGAAGCCACACGTTCAGCCCTTGAGACAGAGATCGCCTATGCGCAATCGGACGATGCGGTTGAAGAATGGGCGCGCCAGGAAGCGGGCATGATTCAGGAAGGCGATATCCCCATTGTCCTGCTTCCCCCCGAGGCCCCCCTCTCCACCCCGACCCGGCAACCAGAAGGCGTTGTTGATGAGGTGGAAAAGTGGGAAGTCTGGTGGGAACTCTTTTTCGGAAACTAGCCCCAGAAGAATCATGATATTTTCTTATTATCAGACCCGTCCTTTGGCGGATAAAAATGCGCCGTCATCTATGCCATTATCCACGGATTTGGGACTTTCAACCGTGCGGGTTCAACGAACTCCCCAAGGATGGCGACTGCCCAACGGAGAAATACTAACCCATGCTCAAATCAAAACCATTAATGAAGATGAAAACAGTTGTTATCGTCTGGTTGATGGAGAGCTGCTGAAAGTGGAAGCCTTTTCCTACTATACCAACCGTTATTACAGCCTTTACCCCACGTCAAAGGCGCCCAGCATGTTGATCTCTGGGATTCCGATGCATCGTGTCAAAGAAACTACGCCAGTCAAAGACACCACCCAAAAAATTCAAGCCATTGGCATCCCCCACGGCCTGATCCTGGATACGGCAACGGGCTTGGGTTACACAGCCCTGCGGGCAGCGATAACCGCCAGGCGGGTGATCACAATTGAATTTGACCCCGTGGTGCTTGACATCTGCCGCGTTAATCCCTGGTCGGAAGGGCTTTTCAGCAATCCTAAAATCGACGTTCTGATAGGAAATACAGCTGATCTGGTAAGATGCTTTCAGGATTCGACCTTCAACGCCATTATTCACGATCCACCCACCTTCAACATGGCTGGGCACCTTTATTCGGGTGAAATCTACCAAACTTTCTTCCGTATCTTAAAAGCCAGTGGGCGCATGTACCATTATATCGGTGACCCCAAAAGCAGATCTGGCGCGAGTATTGGCCGGGGTGTGGTTGACAGGCTGCGACAGGCGGGCTTCAGCGTCAAACCTAAAGCACGGGCTTTTGGTGTTCTGGCGAAGAAGTGATTCCTCCAAAATAATTCCCCAAGAAACCCCTTCAATTCAGAATCGCAGGTTATCATGTATAATTCTGACGTGATGGATATTAACGAGTTAACGCAAAAAATGCACCAATTTGTCGAGGAAAAGGGCTGGTACGATGATGAAAGCCCGCGCCCGCAAACACCCAAAAACCTGGCGGCTTCCCTCAGCATTGAAGCCGCAGAGGTCTTGGAACTATTTCAATGGGCCGAAAAACCCCCTGACCCTCAATTGCTGGCAGGCGAATGTGTAGATGTCATGCTCTATCTGTTGCAGCTTGCCAGCATTTCCGAGATTGATTTGGAAGAAGCAGTATTGAACAAGCTGAAAATCAACCATGATCGCACCTGGGATCATAAATATACAAACGAAAAGGGATCAAATGACAATGCAAGTTAGTGTGTTTGGCGGCTCCAGCCCCAAGCCCGGCTCTGAAGCCTATCAACAAGCCTATAAGCTTGGCAAGCTGATCGGGGATGCAGGCTTGACGGTATTAACAGGCGGATACATGGGTACCATGGAAGCGGTCTCCCGTGGCGCCAGCGAGGCCGGCGGGCATGTGATCGGCGTGACCAGTGATGCAATCGAAGCCTTTCGTCCTATCGGCCCCAATCAATGGGTGGCTGAGGAATGGCGTTGCCAGACCCTGCGCCAACGCCTGAACAAATTAATTGACAACTGTGATGCAGCCTTTGCCTTGCCAGGTGGCGTTGGCACTTTACTGGAGATCTGCCTGACTTGGAACGAATTGGTAATCGATGCCATTGATCCCAAACCCTTGATCCTCATCGGTGATGGATGGCACACCCTAATGGAAACTTTCTTCCAGGAATTGGGAGATTATGTCGCCATGGAAAGCCGCGAATATATTGCCTTCGCGCCAAACCCAAATTCAGCGCTGACACTGCTTAAATCCTTTAAAGATTTATCGTAATCGTCTAATACAACAACAATAAAAAAGAAAGAAATTATGGATGAGAAGAAATTAACACCCAAATCAGAAAATTATTCCGATTGGTATAACCAGCTCGTGCAGCGGGCTGAATTGGCGGACTATGCCCCCGTGCGCGGCTGTATGGTCGTGCGCCCTTATGGCTGGTCACTTTGGGAGAATATCCGGGACGCCCTGGACAGCCGCTTTAAGGCCACTGGGCATGTCAACGCCGCCTTCCCTCTGTTTATCCCCATGTCCTTCCTGGAAAAAGAAAAGGAGCATGTGGAGGGCTTTTCTCCTGAATTGGCCGTCGTCACTATTGGCGGTGGTTCAGAGCTGGAAGAACCCCTCATCGTCCGCCCTACATCCGAAACCATTATCGGCTATATGTACTCGAAATGGATTCAATCCTATCGAGATCTGCCAGTCTTGATCAATCAATGGGGCAATGTGGTGCGCTGGGAGATGCGAACCCGGCTGTTCCTGCGCACACTGGAATTCTACTGGCAGGAAGGGCATACCGCTCATGCCACAGCAGAAGAAGCCCAGGAAGAAACCCTGCAAATGCTGGATATCTACACCGACTTCGCACGCAATGAAGCTGCTGTGCCCGTCATCCCTGGCTTGAAGAGCGAAAGCGAGAAGTTTGCCGGCGCCGTCCATTCTTACACTATCGAGGCCATGATGGGCGACACTAAAGCCCTTCAGGCTGGCACCAGCCATAACCTGGGACAGAATTTCGCCAAAGCCTTCGACATTCAGTACCTCGACGAGAACAACACATTGCAGTATTGTTGGACGACCTCCTGGGGCTTATCCACTCGCTTCATCGGCGCTATTATCATGACCCATGGCGATGACCAGGGCTTGGTCCTGCCCCCGCGCCTCGCGCCTATCCAGGTGGTAATTGTCCCCATCTTCCGCAATGAGGAAGAGCAGGTAAAAGTGATGGCCGTCGTTGAGAAGGTCAAAAAAGAACTCACAGATTTCCGTCTTGAAGTCGATGACCGAACTGAAGTAACACCTGGCTTCAAATTTAATCAATGGGAATTGCGCGGCGTCCCCCTGCGGCTTGAAATCGGGCCAAAAGACGTCGCTAAGGACAGCGTGGCACTCGCTCGCAGGGATATCCCCGGCCGTGAAGGCAAATCCTTTCTGCCCCAAAAGGGCATTGCTCAGACCGTCGGTGAGATGCTGGATGAAATCCAGGCCAATATGCTGGAGAAGGCCACCCAATTCAGGGACGATCACATTTTTGAACCAAAGGATTACGATGAGTTCAAAGAAATTATCGCCAATGATGGCTGGTGTTATGTCTGGTGGAAACCAAATGCCGAGAACGAAGCACAAATCAAAGAGGATACCAAAGCCACCCTGCGCTGCATCCCCCTGGATCAACCCGATGGCATAGGGAAATGCATTTTCAGCGGTGAAGAAGCCACACAAAAAGCCTATTTTGCCCGAGCGTATTGATGCATAAAAATCCAGATCGGGCGAATATCTCGTCCGATCTGCCCTTTTGACCTTCACTCAAACATTCTGAGGGAATTATGCCAGCAGTCGACCCCAAGAGGCTGAAATTTACAATAAATGAACTGATGACGTTCTTTGACCAACCGGCGGAATTCCTTCGGCGCTTGCAGGATTTATTCAGCCACTATGCCAACCGTCATTTGCATTTTGGAGATGAATCCCCCACCAGGCCCCTCATCCCAGTCTACAACCTCCCTCTACCGATCACCCGGCAGCTTAACCTGGATTTAGGGCGTCAGTGTGAGAAAAATCCTGAAGCTGCGCTTCATCTGGCTGATGAGCTGTGGAAAGACAACCATATGGAAATTAAACAAACGGCAATCCATATTTTGAGTGATGTGCCGGTTACCGAACCGGACTCTATCATTTCTAGGATATCGAGTTGGATCACGCCGAAATTGAATAAGAAACTCATTTCCCAGTTGTTTTCCACCGGAACTCAAAAGCTGCAGGAGAACTTCCAGGAAGAATGGGAAAAATTCATTGTCTCATTCCTTAAAGAAGAAAAACCGGAGATGATTGCTCTGGGATTGAAAGGCCTGTCCGAGGGTTTAAAAAACCCCAATTTTAAGAATCTCCCTGCTGTATTTCGCCTGGTCAGCCCTTTTATCCGTGACCCACACCCTGATTATCACCAAAGTTTAGTCCAACTGACGTCACGATTAATTCAGCGCTCGCCGACTGAAACTGCGTTATTCCTTAAACAAATGCTGGCCCTGAGTAGATCCTCAGCGACGTCCCAGGTGATCAAGGACTGTCTGCACTTGTTCCCTGAAGAACTTCGTCAAGAACTGAGGGAATCCATAAGAAAGTAGAGAAACGCTGGTCAATCTTCCGACATTTTCATTTGCCCCGTTGGCAACACGACGATGGTTTGTTGGGTGACGATATCCTGCCAAACGCTGTGTCCATCTTCCCATAATTCCTTCAAGACGACCATTTTAAATCCCTTTTCCATCAATTGTGATGCAGCCTGCCTTAGGGCAGCGTAAAGCCTCTCGGAAGGCAAATGCAATCCGGCGATATCCATCGCTCGCATATCCATTAACTCGTCAATAGTCATGCCCGGCCCAAAATCATGAGGCATCATCATTGTGCGCCTTTCACATTCTCAATAACACAATTGAACCACTCACTGCTCTTGATACTAATGTATGTTATTATATCCCTAGAACATTTTGTGTTCATTTTATTAATTCCCTACTCAATATTTAATCGTAGATTTAACCAAGATGAAACATTCTAGAATTCAGGAAAACTCTAATCCCAGCCTGATCCTCATCATTTACCTAACAACAGCGGTTTTTGTCATCATCGCACTTCCGGTCATCACATCTCGTTGGGTAATAAATCCATTTATGGGTGGTTTACTCACACCCAGCTTACGATTTGCACAAACGCCGAAATTTATCACAGACGAAGGCTGGCCGATTGCACAGCTTGATCTGGGACTTAATGATCGCCTTGTCGCAATGAATGGTCAACAAGTCGAAAACTCATTTGAAGTCACAAATATCCTCTCAGATTTCAAACCAGGCGATGAGATCAGACTGACCATATCTGCAACAGCAGATGAAACTTTTCAGAGGGATGTTACTTTGATTGGTTTCTCTGGGATGTCCCGTTTAATATATGTCTATTCTCCATTAGTCGCAGCATTTTTTTGCTTTATCGCGGGATTATGGGTATACAGCGACCAGAGAAAAGACACGATCAATATGGCTTACGTCGTCTTCACGACAAGCATCGCCATCATGCTAAGTACATTTTTTGATTTTTTCTCTTTACATCGCCTTGTTCCTTTGTTCTTTATTAGTATTGGATTGGCGGCGTCATCTCTTGTACAAATCGCCTTATTACTGCCCTGGCATAAACAAACAGAAGGAAAAAGACCCTGGCTAAATTACATCGCCTACCCCTTCAATTTTATCCTTATTGGTCTGGCGATATTCAAGGCTCAGCAACCATCAGCCGAAACAGGAATCGCACCATTTCTCCTGGCTTTGGTTGGTTCTCTGGGCCTCAGTATGGCATTTCTCATCTATATCTTTTTGAGATTGAGGCTGTATACCACATCAAAATTCTTTCAAAAGCGGGCACAAATTCTGTTGATTACATCCATTTGTTCCTTTTCGCCTGTTCTCATTTACCTGATCATTAATCTCTTGCGGTTTCCAAAAATTTCCAATAATCCCCTGCTGCTTATTCCACTGTGCATTTTTCCAATAACGTACACACTCAATACCAAACGCTATCTACTCCCACAAACCAAAAAATCGTTTCAGCGAACACTGATTTATGCCCTGATTACTTTCACCTTCGGTTTAATTTATTTTATAATCATCCGCCTTCTCAATATTGTTTTGATCACCCCTCTATCACCATCGAACCCCTTGATGATCGGTTCGATGATCTTCTTAGTGATTTTCACATTGCAGCCAATCCGAAAGAGCATTGAACGCCTTTTATCCGAACCAATGGAGTCTTCCCAACAAAAAAAAGAGCTGGTATTAAAATACGCCTCCTCCCTCACCTCAACAACCAATAAGTCTATTGCAATTGAATTATTACGCGATGTGGTGCAGGAGACAATGCGGCCAAAACATGTTAATATTTATCTCTATGAGCCAGAGATCCCCGGGTACATCGCAAAACTCAGTCCGGAAATCGATACAGAAGATACATCTGTAATCCACCGGGATTCCGTTATTCCCAACACGCTTGAGAGATTACACGATGTCCTTTACTTTAAAGAAAAGAAGGGCATGTCAGATAGAGATAATAACAACAAAGTTTTGTTGGACTCCTACGGTTCTGTCATTTTCTCTCCAATTCCCGCCCCTTATGGCATTCACGGCTGGGTAGCTATCGGCCCAAAGATCAATCAGGATCCTTATACCGTTGAGGATATAGACCTTATTCAAACTTTGACACATCAATTCGCTGTGGTGTACGAGCGTGCTGATACCGCATCTTCAATCCAAAAAAGCCTGCATGAAATGGAAGTCCTCAATCAAATGGCGGTTGCCATCAATAAAAACACAGATCTTGACACGCTGTTGATCGCTGTTTTCTCACAAATGGAATCCCTGTTTGGGATTGATAAACTATCCTTGGTGATGGAATCAGAAGTGGATGATGAATATCTTCGCATGTTCTTATATGAGAACCGAAAGGTAATTGTTTCCACCCATCAACCAAAGAAGCTTCAGAATAATTTTCTCGAAAAGCGCTGCATCACTCAGGGGAAAACGGAAATTATAAATGAGGCTGCCACCTGGCTGGTTGTTCCTCTCATGGGTGATGAACGCACAATCGGCGCACTCAGTTTGGGTCACTCTGGCAATAGAAATGTATTTGACCGAACCAACCTGAACCTGATTGACTCCATCGCTTCATTGATGAGCGGTGCGATTATTAAAACCAATCTTCTTCAAGCATCTCAGCAGCAAGCTGAGCAATTATCTATGCTCAACAAGGTCAGCCATCAACTCACCTCGACCCTGATCCTTGAACCTTTACTCAAGAATATCCTGGACGGTGCATTGGAAATCCTCAACAGCTCATCCGGAATTCTAATGACTATTGATGAGAACAAGGACGAACTCCTATTCAGGGTAGCAACAGGACCTATTGGCACGCCCATGATAGGCGAAAGCCTGCCGACGGACAAGGGCATTGCTGGTGAAGCTTATACCAAGCAAACCCCGGTGATTAAGAATCACATTGATGAAGAATCATTATGGTTCAAAGATCGTCACGGCGAAGTAATTTCTCGCATTCGCAATATTCTGGCTGTCCCTCTGATCACACGTGGTAGTGTCATTGGAATCTTGGAAATTATTAACAAGAACAACAATATCCCTTACAACGAAGAGGATTTACAAATCCTTGAGGGTTTTGCCAGCCAGGCTGCCATAGCGATCCACAATGCAAAAATATATACAGAGACGGATCGGGCATTGGAAGAACGGATAAAAGAGCTCTATCTCATGCAAAAAATCGACCGGGAATTGAATTCAACCCACGATTTATCTATGGCATTGGAGATCACACTCAAAGCAGCTCTGACACATACCCATGCACAAACGGGGACCATCGGTTTGATTGATATGGAGGATAAGTATCTTGAGGATATTTGCCTGATCCATCCGGGTGATGAAAACCCAGTTTATAAAGACCAAATTCCCTTGGCCAAATTCCCCTGGTTTAGGGAATCCCTGGATAAAGAACATCAGATGGTTCAATCGAAAGACCTCTCAGAAATACTTGGCATCAAAAGCGATTATCAGATGCATTATCTCAAACAATCTGAATTGGAAGATAGGGATTATGTTGTCTTAATGCTGCATTTGGAATCCGCTGAAGAGTTAGGCAAAGAAGATGTCGAATTCTTGAATCGTTTAGGTGATCACGCCTTTCTTGCACTGAAAAACACATTACTCTATGAGGAGCTTCAGGATAGCATCCAGGCAAAAAATGAATTCATCAGTTTCATCTCCCATGAATTAAAGAACCCTCTCACGGTGATCAAAGGATATGCCGATATCCTGAGGAAGGGTATGGCAGGGGATGTCAATGAGGAACAAATTGATTTCCTATCAACAATCGCCCATAACGTCAGGCAAATGAGCACTTTCATCACAGACCTTTCAGATCAATCTCAAATTGAAACGAGGTCACTCCGGCTGTCCTTTGAATCAACCTCCGTTCATGAAGTTGTCAATGAAGTGCTTCAATCCTACGAAAATAAGATCAAGGAAAATGCCCTCGATGTTCAGGTAGAGATACCTAAGGATATTCACAAAATGTGGTGTGACCGGTTGAGGCTGATCCAGATATTATCCAATTTGGTCTCTAATGCCATCAAATATACACCTAAAGGCAGTCAGATTCGGATTGGCGCAGAACACGCCATTAACACCTGGGATGAAGAAGGCGCTGCCGAGGTCATTCATTTTTGGGTGAAGGATAACGGATATGGCATTTCCGAAGAGGATCGAAAACACTTGTTTGAAAAATTTTTCAGAGGCAATGGAAAGAAGATCGAAAAAACACCTGGCTCTGGTTTGGGGTTGAATATTTCAAAAACGCTCACTGAGATGATGGGGGGCAAGATGTGGTTTGAAAGCACCGAGGGTGTGGGATCCACGTTTCATTTCACCGTACCAATATAGTGATTTGAAGAAGACAACGAAATCTTAAATCATAGAGACGCCCGGCTGGGCGTCTCTGTTTATACAAATATCAATTCTCAATCTTCTCGTCAAAAGATATGGAAAGCCGCAATGATGGGGGCGAACAAGGATGACACCAGGGACATAACGGTGATCAACGTGTTCAACGAAGGGCCTGCTGTATCCTTGAAAGGATCACCGACTGTATCCCCAACAACACCCGCTTTATGGGCATCTGATCCAGGGCCGCCAAACTGGCCTGTTTCGATGAATTTCTTGGCGTTATCCCACAACCCACCAGCATTCGCCATGAGCAGCGCGAAGATGACGCCTGTGAAGATGCTGCCGCCAAGGAAGCCGCCCAGTGCGTTCGGCCCTAAAACAAATCCAATCAGTAAAGGCAGCCCCACAGCCAGGAATGCGGGGAGCACCAATGAGGTCAACGCGCCATGAGCAGCCATGCCCACACAGGTGGCATAATCGGGCTGCTCCGTGCCTGCCAGGATACCCGGTCTCTCTCGGAACTGACCGCGCACCTCTTCAATCATATCAAAAGCATTATTCGTGACCGAAAGCATGGTCAATGCGCTGAAGAGTGGTGGGGTCATTGCACCCAAAAACACACCCGCAACGACGATGGGGTCCCGCAGACTCATGTTCACTTCTGCTCCACTGGCCGTCACAACCTCTGCATAAGCTGCAAAAAGGGCTAAAACGGTCAATGCTGCTGCGCTGATGCTGAAACCCTTGGTAATAGCCTTAGCCGTATTCCCGGCGGCGTCCAGCGTGTCTGTGGTAGCGATAACTTCATGATCCATTCCAGACATTTCTGCAATGCCGCGGGCATTATCCACAATAGGGCCGTAGGCATCCGCGGAAACGATCATACCGCTGATGGATAACATCCCCACCGCGCTGACACCAATCCCATAAATACCAGGAAGGCCGGACGTTTGCGCGAAATGATAAGATAATAATGTCGCGACGGCAATGCCGATCACGGAAGGCACAATGCTCACCAGGCCATAGCTGAAACCCATAATGATATTGATCGCAGCGCCTGAATCGGACACACGCGCTGTCTCATGAACAGGTTTTTGTGCTTCAGATGTGAAATAATCCGATGTGAACCCAATGATCACACCCGTGATCAACCCAGTCAATGTCGCCCAAAGGACGCCAATATTGATATCGCCCAATAGAACCAGGGCGGTCACCATCGCTGAGAAGAAAATAGTCGTAATAATGGTCCCGAAGTTCAAGGCTGGACCAGGTTTGCCATTCTTGCCCACCCGAACAAATTGGATCCCCAGTAAGGATGCGCCAATGCCTAAGGTGCATAAAATCAAAGGCAGGACGATATATTTTGAGTCCAGTGTGGTGGATGAGGCTGCGAGCAGCATGACGGCTACGGTAGATGCCACATAGCTGTCAAAGATATCAGCGCCCATGCCCGCGACATCGCCGACGTTATCACCCACGTTATCAGCCACAACAGCGGGATTGCGGGGGTCATCTTCCGGGATGCCAACCTCGACTTTGCCGACCAGGTCGGCTGCAATATCCGCCGTTTTGGTATAAATACCACCACCGGCCTTAGCCAGTAGTGCTAACGCAGATGCGCCAAAGCTGAATCCCAGCACAATATCGGCGCTGCTTGTCAATAAAAAGATAATACTCATTCCCATAACAGCCAAACCGACCATAGCCAAGCCCATCACGGAACCAGCATAGAAGGACAATCGGAAGGCCTTGTTAAGAGATTCATTCGCTGCTGTTGCAGTGCGGACATTGGCTTCCACTGCAATGCTCATACCCATATACCCCGCCACAGCCGAGCATACCGCGCCAGCGATGAAAGCAACCGCCATCTTAATGCCATTGCCGGGGGTGATATCCACATCACCTGAAGCAATATCCACCAGATCAAAACTGAAAACGACAGCGATAATAAAGCCGAGGATCACAGCCACAATGGTCAACGCAACGTAGAGACGTTTCAAATAGGTTTGGGCGCCTTCCCGAATCCAGGAGGCGACCTCTTGCGCTTTTTCCGTTCCGGGCGTTTGACGCTTTACCCAATAATATAAATAAATTGCCACAGCGATTGAAACCAAGCTCGCTGCAATACTAACATAAAGCCAAGTTTGTTCCATAATTAACTCCTCAAATTATAAATTTCAACTTACACATTCTTACCCATCGTATTGACGTGTTTTACATTTTTGCTGAGCGCCACCATCGATAATTGATATCCCGCAACTCTTCGTTGGAGGGCATAGGATAATAAAGCATGTTTGTCTCATTGCCAACATAAAACCCGTTTTTAACTGTCCGATAGGCAAAAGTTGCTGGACTGACACGATCAACCATTTTTGTCGCAACAGGCTTGGTTTGCATATCCATTAATACCTCACGCAGGTGGTCCATGTTGCGATAGGGCAAATCACCAACCTGACCCATTTCGGGATCCTCTGCCAGCTCATCCAGCCGAAGCTCTGTAAACACAATTGCAGGCAGCGTCACCAGCGAGGTTGGATTTTTTACGATCAGGTCATAAAATTCCAGAGGATTCAACCGGCTGGCGATAAGAGGTGAAACCGGCGCAATTTCTTTATACAGGTGTAAGCCTTCATCCAATGCGGGTATGGCCTTGTTGGGTTCTAACCCCAATGTGCGGCCATCTTGTGTCACCAAGAACAATTCCCTCAATGCGGATAGTTTCACATGCTCCAAGACACGATAGACACTGATATAGATAGATGCTTTGGGTGTCCCATCTTCATGGGGCACACACCGAGAAATACCTTCGTTAATCCTGAAATATTTGCTGCGAAAATCAGGATCCACCTCAAAGAAAATGGCCTGGCCGCTGGATTTCTTCTGGGTACCCACAGCGTAGTAATTACCAAATTCCTCCGGTGTGAGCATTGAAGCAATCAGCGCTTCAGGCACTAAGGATAAATATAGATGAACAGTCACTTTTACCTCCTAAGCAAAGCTTTGTTCCGGGCGTTTTCTCCCGCCCAGGCTATAAATTCACGAAAATCAATACATTATACCACCCCTAACCCCTGGGCTTAATAATTTTTAAGAATTAAAACAAATTATCCCCTCCCTGAGAAAGCGAGGGGACATTAATTCGGAGAGAAACAATACTGCTACAGGTTCACTTCTGGCAGATGTGATTGGATATCTTCTGGATTAATCTCCAAAGTGTCATCAATGATATTCCCCTGGTTATACTCATCATAAGCAGCCAAATCCAACAAGCCGTGGCCAGAGAGGTTTAACAGAATAACCCTCGCCTCTCCCTTTTCCTTGGCGTCCAGGGCTTCATCAATCGCCACACGGACGGCATGAGCTGATTCAGGGGCAGGGATGATGCCTTCTGTACGGGCAAACATAACCCCAGCCTCAAAGGTCTCCGGTTGGGCCACAGCCACCGCCTCAATATAACCTGCGTCATACAACGCGCAAATCTGAGGAGCCATGCCATGATAACGCAAGCCGCCGGCGTGAATGGGCGCTGGGATAAAATCATGTCCCAAAGTGAACATCTTGAGGATGGGCGCCATTCGAGCGGTATCCCCATAATCAAAAGCGTACAATCCCTTGGTCAGCGTCGGCGTCGCCTTGGGTTCCACGGCGACCAGCCTGGTCTCCCGACCTTTGATGAAATTTTCATGGAGGAAGGGGAAAGCGCAGCCTGAGAAGTTAGACCCGCCGCCTACGCATCCGATGACAACATCAGGATATTCGTCCGCGAGTTCCATTTGCTTCAGGCACTCTTGACCAATCACGGTTTGATGGAGCAGCACATGGTTGAGCACTGAACCCAGACTATATTTCTTTTTCCCTTGCGACTTAACCGCAACTTCCACCGCCTCAGATATGGCAATGCCCAAGGAACCAGGGTTACCGGGATTTTCCTCATTGAACTTGCGCCCATAATCCGTATTATTGGAGGGGCTGGGATAAACATCCGCATCATAAGTCTGCATGATAAATTTCCGGTATGGCTTTTGCTCATAGGAAGCCTTGACCATATATACTTCCAAGTCCATGTCAAAGAAGCTGCAAGCAATCGACAAGGCTGACCCCCATTGCCCCGCGCCAGTTTCAGTGGTCAGCGCTTTGGTGCCGTCGACCCTATTGTAATAAGCCTGGGCGACAGCCGTATTGCACTTGTGACTCCCTGAAATGGAAACACCCTCATTCTTGAAATAGATATGTGCGGGCGTGTCCAGCAATTTTTCCAATCGCCGCGCCCGAATCAGCGGCGTTGGACGCCAGAGCTTGTAGATTTCCCTGACCTCTTCAGGAATATCAATGTAGCGCTCCTTGCTCATCTCCTGCTCGATAAGCGACATTGGAAACAAGACATTCAAGAACTCGGGTGTGACCGGCTCCTTGGTCTGTGGATTGAGCACCGGCGGCAGTTCCATCGGCAAATCCGCATTGATGTTGTACCACTGCCTTGGGAGATCATTCTCATTCAGCAAGTATTTATATTGTTCTTCCGACATTTTTACCTCCAGGTTTTCTAATGAATGGATAGTCGCCAGAGTAATGGGGATTGAGCAACAAAAAAAACGCTCATCCCATCATGGGACGAACGTTTTGTCCGTGGTACCACCCAGCTTAGGCAATCCTTTAATCAAAAAACCCGTTGGTGGTGCAACGGGGAAAAAGGCCAGCCTCACTCATTACTCAGGTACTGCAGGAAAGTTGCAAATACCGTTCACTTTGATAACGGCAGTGTGTCCGTTTGAAGCTAATCGTCGCCTTTCGCTTCAACAACTCCGAGACCCATTCAACACTGCCGTGTGTGCGGCTTCACACCAACCACCGCTCTCTGAGACACCGACTCAGTGCTTACTCCTTCTCATCAACGTCTTTGTTTATCCTATTGTTGTTCCAATAATAGGATTTAATGCTGATTTTGTCAAGGGAAATTTAGGAGAGTATTAAAAAAGAACAGAATCACACTGGAGCGATCATTTCACCGTCTGGTATCTGGTTTAATTGAACCTTCGAAATCTTTCTTCTTCAATAATTTCCAGACCTTTTTTATTGCACACACCTAGAATTTCCATTATCAAAATTTGATATAGACAGGATTATTCCCCTTTTCCACAATCTTCCAAAGGTTTATATACAGCAATATCTGCATGTATTTTCACTTTTCCCCGTCGCCTCACCCATAAAAAGATAAGCAGACTGCCAAGGATCATCGCAGCCAGAACCATCAGTCCGGCTTCTGGGCCAAAAAGACCCCCAGTGAGCCAGACCGGCCCAACCGATTCCACGGCGATCACCGTTGCTCCGCTCATTGTTCCGCTGACTGGAAAACCGAACACATTCCCCTGGAAGAAATTCCAGGTGATATGCAGCCCGATTGGGATCGCCAGGCTGCCCGTCAACACCATCCCCAGCCCAAGAAACACCCCAGCTAAGGCGATATTAATGGTGCTGAACCAGGTCGCGTTGGGATTGTTTATATGCAGCAGTCCAAATAGAATTGAAGAAAGGACCAGGGCAATGACAATTGCCGCTCGCTCTCCGATAGCTTTGAAATTTAATCCCTCAGCCAAATTAATCAGATGATATCCGCGAGAAAGGAGTTCTTCGTAGAAACCCACAAAAATAAAAAAGATTAAGGATTGCAAAAAACCGAGGAAAAAAGTTCCGTTCTCGGAATAAGATTGAAAGAATCCCACGATCCGCACATTCCCGGTCAGCCACCCAAATATAAAAATCAACCCCATCAGAAAAGCCCCCAGGAAAAGCCCAAAGCCAAAATCCTTCAGCCAGAGCTTTGAAAAACGGAACCCAAATTCTTTAAATTTTCGGCGGTCAATCCAGCGGCCGCTGATCATTGTCGCGATGAAAATGCCCAAAAAGGTTGCTAATGGGATCACGATGGAACCCAGCCAGGGACTATTAAGGAGCGCCATTGGGTCACTTCCAGCGAGGACATCTGACAAATTGGTGCCGGCAAGGGCATCTGTGATAACGATAATAAAAAGCAGCGCAACAAGTAAGACACTGGTCAGCACCAGGAGCAAAAGGGTATGCAATCCCAGCCGCCAGACCATTCGGAGTCGCTTTTGGTCCTGATTCCAAAATAAACGCTTAATCGCTTTCATCCATCCTCCCTTATGAAAAGATCTAGATCAAAATATTTCTCATGATGATATTCTTCCTCATATTGGGCAATTTCAGAGGAAGAAAGCCCTTCGGCGATGACAGCTTCCGGCATAAACACATCAACCAACAACACTTTTGATGCCGTATCAGTGTTAACCCACGCGATATGCAAATCCGCATTGGGAGCGCCCATCATCGCCCAGATAGGATACTCCTCACTCTGAGGCATCAGATCCAAACCAATTTCAGTAATTCCCAATGTCCTGAGTTTGTTGGTGATCGCCCAATAAGCCTTGTAATCTTCGGGGTTGGTGGCGAAATATAATTTTTCACGATCATCATTATGCACACTCAGTTGATAGGTGCGATTGTCATGCGGGACAACGGGGCGCTCATAAGTTTGAAACAACCAGGGCATGGCATACAACAATAAAATTGCCGCCAACAGGGTCTCCAGTTCGAACTTTTCCAGTTTGTCCAATAAGATGGAAATCAGGGGGGCGGACAGGAAAAAGAAAGGCAGATGGAAGCGGCTGCCGGTGGGCTGCCACTTGAGGATATAACAAAACAGAACCATAGAAAAGAAAATCGCCCCCAGGTAGACCAGGATCAAAGGATTTTCTTTTCCCAAGAGCACCATCCCAACCACAGCCGTCAAACTGAAGACAATCATGGCAGCATGGACGGGATTTCCGCTGGTCAACTCCGATGTATTTACTTCTGGAATTGAAAATGCCTCCCCCAGTGTGGTACGGGGATCTGAAATATTCAGGTTAAGCATAGAATGAACTTGGATTAAGTTTTCTTTCAGCCAATTATCCGCTCGGGGAAAGGGCAAATCTGCATGAAGGCTGGCGTTGCGTGTGATATTGGAGACCATCACCCGCCAGTTTCTTACTTCATTCATTTGTTCTGTGAGTTCCAGGGGTTGGTAGAACTGCCCATACAATTGCTGGTTTCGATAAAAGTGCCCCCCGCAGATCAAACCCAAGATCACAAAAGAAGCCACTGCCCATAGGAGCATTCGGATCATTCCCACACGACGACGAAGGAGGATGATGATATACAATGCGAATGGCCAGAGAAATATGAAGGCGGTCGCTTGCGTCGCCACAGCCAGTCCTGCTGCAATTGCAGCAATAATAAGCAGCAAAGGCTTTTGTGATACTCGCGTGTAGTGAAAGACCATCAACACCGCGCTCATGATCCACATACTCACTACAAGGTCATTCATGACCCCAGTGGCTTGAGCGATGGCAGCGGGCAGCGTCGCTGCAAAGATGGCGGCCATGCGCTGTCCATTAACTTTCGCGCCCAGGACTTCTGCCAGGCTGGCTGCCGCCGCAGCGCACCCCGCGAAGCTGATCCAGGCGATAAAATTGACCCCGCCATCTCCCTCTCCCAGAATATAAAAATGCAGCATCATGATCTGTGCGCCGGGAGAGTGGCTGTTCTGGCTCTCAATGCCTGTGGCATAATGAGCTAAACTTTGATTTTGAGTCCAATGCGCCACACGAGCCATATCGGAGACCATAGCTGGATTGGAGTTTGGCGGGGAAACAAAAGCAACAACGGCTGTGATGATCAGAATGAGTATGACAAACAAATCCAAAACCGTACCCAGCCAGCTATCACGATGATAGACCACAGGCAGCCGCAAGACCTTGCCGTATTTCAGCCAGAGCCAGGCCCAAATGCCACCCACCAATATAGGCAGCACCCACATGATCCCCAGGGATGTTCGATTAATGGATTCAAACAAACTCAATAATTCGGTCCCCAGAATCAAGAATCCACCCCAAAGCACCACAGCCTGAATCAAAGCCAGGCGCCAGTTTGGCTCACGTTCGCTGTTCCCCATCATTATCCACATAATAAGGAACGATAAGATCATCAGGACGATCATGATTACTCCACTAAGTGAAGATAAGAAATAAAATCAAAAAACGGGATCAAGAATGTTTGATGGTAGAAAAATGATCCTTTTCGATCTCCTGCCAGGTGACCCCTTCCGGAATGTCCAAATAACGGCCAAGGGATGGATATCGTCTCTGTATCTCCTCGGCTATACGAAGAGCAACACGGCGGATTGAAAAATGCGCGTTCACGGCAGCACGCAACCGGCAAAAATGAAAGGCCTCCCTTAGATTCAAGGTGAACAAGACCCGGCGATTTAAGCCATTCGGCACGCTATAGCTGGCAACATCGGGGTTCCAAGCTGATATTCGCTCATAAAGCGTAGTGGCTTTCTGCATGGCACGAATATAATCCTCTTCACATCCAGATTCAGTGATTCCCTTCGGAACAGCAAACCCCAACTGGGTCGTCAGCGGTTGAACCGTTTGGGTCATCATGCGGTGCCGCTTGAATTCAAAATAAGCGCCTTGGTCCATCACCACCTCAAAGGTCATTTGCGCATACTCAAATTCCCGTAAAGGCTGGTCAAACCGGCCGCGCGCATCCATCAAGTCTGATACCAAATCCTCACGTTCATCTTCCGTTAGCTGTTGAACGGCATTAAGACAAGCCTGAAAAGACTTCTCCCGAGAGAAACGAAACAAGAGCCCTGCCAGAATATGATTCTCCCCATCCTGATTCCAGGAGATCAATCGAAAATCCTCATCGCTGTCATTAGGAATCTTCTTAGCATACCTGCGCAGTTTTTCTCGGGTTGATGTGAGGTAGTCATTGCAAGCAGCATACTTCACCAGAGTCGGCGTTTCGGAACGGCAAACATCCCGCAGTTTCTCGCCGATAGCCCGCACCTCCCCCAATGGGGAACTGAGCATCTTGCAAATCGCATACTCCAAGGTCCGGGCGTTCATCGTCACCCCGACATTGGCCAGGGAGGCTGCAGGCAGAAGAAAGCGGCAGATATCCGCTGCAGCGGACCGGATCCTTCTGGCATAGGCTTTATCAGATTCGTCTTGGTTTTTTAGGTTTGTCGTTTTCAGCCAGGCTTCGACCTGTGGAAGGCTCTCCAGATAAGTGCTAAAAAGTTGTGAACAAGTGGACTTGAATTCCGCCTCCAGTGCATGTCCCCGCAGCTCATCCGCAAGGTAAAAGGCGTCTTCACCCCATTGCTGATATCGGGTGGATTTCTCTGTATAGGAGGCTAACCGGTTGCCCTCAATCGTCTCGATAGCCAAGCGTGACACGTTTTCCATCGCCAGATGTAAAACGGCATGTTCTGCAACGGACGCATGCCCGTAGCCCACAACCCATTTCTCATGAAACCGTGCGGAGCTCTCATCCGTCAACTCATCCGCAATCTCATCAAAGGGTTTAGGAGATCGGGAGGTCTTTGCGAAAGTAACAGCTATGGTTTCTGGGCTGAGTTGCTTTGGACTGAGCAGGTAGATGCGTCTATGTCTCTTCATTTTTGAAGATCTTTCTGGCCTTAGCTTTATCCTTTTCTATCTGTTTAAGAAATGCCTCCACGCCGGAGAATTTCTTTTCGTCTCTGATCTTCTCAATAAATTGAAGGTTTAACTTCTCCCCATAGATATTATCATCAAAATCCAGGATGTGACATTCAACATTCGGCAGGTCCTGATCCTCAAATGTAGGCCGGAAGCCGACATTGGTAATACCATGATACTTTTCGCCACACAGAATCACGATTGTTGCATACACTCCAACCTTGGGCAATTTCTTGCCTGGCCAGTGTGTGATATTAGCCGTTGGCAAGCCAATCTTCGCTCCGCGATCTGAGCCATGACCAACCTCACCTGAGACAGCATAATAGCGGCCGAGGAGCGTGGCCGCCCCACGCAGGTCACCCTCATCCAATTTCTGCCGGATGGCTGTGGATGAGATTTCCGTACCCTTAAAATTAATGGGTGAAATCATCTCCACAGAAAAACCCAAATCCTTTCCAATAGATTTGATCACGGGCACCGTGCCTTCACGCCCTTTCCCCAAGGCAAAATCACGGCCCACAACAAGAACACTCATGCCCAGCTTTTCCTTTATCCCTGCGAGAAATTCCTGTGGGGATAGATTGGCAAATTCCCTGTCAAACTCAAAGGTCAAAACTTCATCGACGCCCAACCCACACAAGAAGCTTTCCTTCTCAGCGGGCGATGTCAGATAAAAATTTTTAGTCTCCTGGTCGAAATAATCGGCTGGATTAGGGAAAAAAGTGATCACGATGATGGGCTTTTCCTGGGGTTTGGCATGCCACAGCATGTATTTGATAATGGCCCGGTGGCCGCGATGGATCCCATCAAAATTCCCAATTGAGATGAATGAATTCTGATAGGATAAGATATCCATTGAAGAATAATTGACCAAATTCACCCTGTGATTGTCATTGTTTCGCATATCGGCTCAACACTTTCAATCAGAAAATCGCCCTCCCTCTGCCAAAAGAAAGGGCGAAAGATTACTATTATCAATCTATCGATGTCTTACGTGAAAAATACTTTTCGGGGCTGCCATTCTTTTTCTTCAGGAATGTATTCCATTAAGGCGACGAGCTCGCCCTGTTGACTGATCGCGCGCACCCAATGGTCGGGGTTCTCAGGCGCTTCTTCAACAGGAATGCGATGACCATGACGCACAAGGTCAACCTCATCAAAAGTGAGTTCCCGGGAGGGCCAATCGTTCAGCGCTTCTGCAGCCGGGATCAGATATTTGTACCAGTCGCCATTTTCAAAGGCTTCCTCAAGTTTACGGAGCTGAACGGCATCTCTGAGGGCAAACTCACCGCTCTTCGTACGCCGCAGGCCAACCAGGTGTCCGCCGGTATTAAGAACTTCGCCCAGGTCATTGGCCAAGGAGCGGACATAGGTACCTGAGGAGCAGTACACATCCACAATTGCCTCAGGTGGGTCCCATTCCAGCAGCTCAAGGTGATATACGTCAATTTCCTTCGTGTCCAGGTCCACCTCTTCACCTTCCCGCGCCAGTTCATAGGCTTTCTTACCATTAATACGCTTGGCGGAATATGCTGGCGGCAACTGTTCCACAGTGCCCTCAAATTTGGTCAGGGCTTCTTCAATCTGTTCATAAGTGACATTGACCGGTTCCCGGCGAGTCACTTCGCCATCGCCATCATAGGTGTCAGTGCTCTCACCCAGCCTGATGATGGCCTGATAGCGTTTATCCGACGCAGACACGAACTCACTCAAGCGCACCGCCGGCCCAACCAGGACCACCAGCACGCCGGATGCGCGGGGGTCTAAGGTGCCCGTATGCCCTGCACGGCGGATGCCGGTGCCCCGACGCACAACCTGAACAACATCATGGGACGTCATCCCGACTGGCTTATCAATAACCAGTACCCCCGAGACAGCATTTTTAACATCAAATTCTTGTTCACTCATATTTTTTCCATACTCCCCATGGGGTGTAAACGATAATTCTCCTTTATTTACGATTATTCTCTAACAGTTTTCTTGTTTCAATGATAACATCTTCCATTACGTCTTCCAACGCTCCTTCAATATCCGCCCCTGCTGCAGCAGCATGCCCCCCGCCGCCAAAATCAAATGCGATTCCGGAAACATCCATACCGGGCCGTGCCCTCCAACTTACTTTAACCATATTTTGAGGTTGTTCGATGAAAATAAGTGCGATTTCGGCTTCTTTGACCGAAGACAACACATTCACCAGATCAGCATCATCATTTCCAGGATACCCTATTTTTTCTCGGTCGGCAAGCGTCAAACTCGCCCAAACAAGTCCATCATCCTGATCCATGCGGCTCAATCCTGCCCCCCAATAACGAACGGCTTTATAGGATTTCATCACCAATTCTTCACGGTAAATAACCGCCAAATTTGCACCCAGGTCCATTAACGCTCCGGATTTTCGCATGACTTCCGAATTGACATTTGGTGTCCTGAATCCGATCGTATCTCCGACAATCCCGGAAAGCAGACAGGTAGCGACTTTCGAACCAAAGGACAGCCCCCATTTTGGCATGTGGTCAAAGAGGATCGCTGCTGTAGCAACCTGATCCGATTCCACAACGTTATATTCACCAAATTGCAGGTTGGTTTTATGATGGTCAACCACAAGGTCAATATGATCATAGGCAGAAAGCACCCCGCCGACCCTGTCAGGGTCTGAACAATCCACGACAATGACCATATCCACATCACCCTCAGGCGCAGACACGATCCTGTCACTGCCAGGTAGGTATTGATATTTTCCCTTGCCATCCTCCAACACCATCTGAACTTGCTTGCCAGTTTTCTCGATAGCTAATCCCAACCCCAACAGAGAACCAGCTGCATCTCCATCAGGTCGGACATGAGATACGATTAATATTTGATTACTGTCCTTAATTTTTTGAGCAATCTTAATGTCAATGTCCCTACTCATTCACTTCCTCATTTGTTGCTTCAATATTATTTTGTAGTTCGTCAATGTTATCTTCAACGCGTTCTTCACGAATATCAGCTAAAAGGGATTCTATGCGATCCGCACGTTCCGGCGTCTCATCCCAATAGAAGCGCAATTTTGGCATTACGCGCAATTTCACTTCCTGGCTGAGGGTATAGCGGATGAATCCGCTGGCGTGCCTTAACCCTTCCAGAATTTCATCAGCCTGTTCTTTTCCAGCCAGGGATGAAATATAAATATTGGCATAATCCAATTCACGATCCACAGTCACATCGGTGATATAAGCACCTTCCACTCTGGGATCGTTTACTTTCGTCTCCAGGATCATGGTCATCACACGTTGAATTTGATCCTGAATTCGTTTCAGTCTAATTCCTGAAGGCATAGTATCTTCCTTCTATTTCTAATTTCTAAACAGGTTGTTCTTCAACAACATAACACTCAAGCACGTCGCCTTCATCAAACTCATGGAATTGCTTAAGCGTCACACCGCACTCAAATCCCTCACGAACTTCACGTACATCGTCTTTACCGCGCTTAAGGGAACCGATTTCGCCGTCAAAAATAACCTTTCCACCGCGGATAACGCGGATTTTGCCGTTCCGCAGTATTTCTCCATCCACCACACGGCAGCCAGCAGCTACTTTATACTTGGAAACATTGAAAGTCGCCAAGACTCTGGCTCGACCAGTTGTGCGTTCAACCATTTCAGGTTCTAGCATGCCCTTAAGCGCCTTTTCAATATCTTCGGTTAGTCGGTAAATGATAGTATATAGCCGGATTGAAACACCTTCGGTCTCGGCCAGCCTTTCTGCAGCGCTGTCAGCCTCGACGGCAAAGCCGATGATAATGGCGTCTGATGCGGCAGCTAGCATGACATCGTTTTCAGTGATATTACCCGTTTCCTGATGCAAAACATTAATGGACACATCTGACTGTTTTTGGCCCAGTTCTTCAATCGAGTTGACGATCGGCTCCAGGGACCCCTGGACATCAGCCTTGACGATCAATCGCAATTCCTGTTCTTCGCCAGCCTGAAGGCGTTCGAAAAGATCTTCCAATGTGGCACGCTGGACAGTCTTTTGTGATTCGGCGGCATCTTCCATTTCCTCAACAATAGACCGAGCTTCTTTTTCAGATTCAACCACTCTGAAAATATCGCCCGCTCTGGGAACGTCATTCAATCCCATTACGACGATGGGCGAGGATGGGCCGGCCTCCTCAATGCGGTTACCAAGGTAATCAAACATGGCTTTGATCCTGCCGTGGGCATTGCCCGCAATAATCGTATCGCCGACATGAATCGTGCCATTCTGCAAGAGCAGGGTTGCCATCGCCCCTCTGAATTTATCCAATTCTGCTTCAACCACAGTCCCCAACACCTCTCCATCCGGATTGGCGAGGATATCTTGATTATCAGCGACAAGGAGAATGGCTTCCATGAGATCATCCAGGCCATCTTTTTGTTTTGCGGATACAGGGACAATAATCGTGTCCCCATCCCACTCATCGGGGACAAGGTCAATTTCAGAAAGCTGTCGTTTCGCCAGATCCGGATTAGCGGTCGGCAAATCCATCTTATTCAATGCCACCACAATGGGCACTCGAGCAGCCTTGGCATGGTTGGCAGCTTCCCGCGTCTGTGGCATCACACCATCATCCGCGGCGACGACCAAGATCACAATATCCGCACCCTGGGCGCCTCTGGCACGCATCGAAGTAAAAGCGGCGTGTCCTGGTGTGTCCAGAAAAGTAATCTTTCGCTTTTTATGTTCTACCTGATAAGCGCCGATGTGCTGCGTAATACCGCCTTCTTCACGCCCAGCAACATTGGTTTCTCGGATGGCGTCCAACAAAGTGGTCTTGCCATGGTCTACATGCCCCAGCATTGTCACTACTGGCGGCCTGATTTCTAAGTTCTCTTCATCTTCACCGGCAATCACCTGCCGCCACTGCGGTACTTCACCCTTTTCTTCGGGTTTCTCCTCTTCAAGCTGCTCCAGCTCCGGCTCAAATCCAAACTCACTGGCAACAACCGCGGCCGTATCAAAATCGACCGTTTGGTTGATGCTGGCCATAACACCATTCGCCATCAAAGTCTTGATGACCTTAATCGGGCTGGCGTCCATTTTCTCCGCCAGGTCTCGAACGCTTATACTGTAAGGTAATATAATTTTGTTATTGTCGTTATCGCTCACACAACACCTCCATGTTTTGTTCCCCTGCCCAAACGTTCTCAATACAGAACGCGGGGCTGTTTCGAATTATTTATTGCTGAGGAGCGATCAGATGATCTAATTCATCCTGACAATCCCTCTGCCCCCCTTTGGGTCACACTTTCTTCAGGAATATTCGTTTCCATATAGGTTAATAATTCACTTTTTTCCTGATCCGTCAGTTTGGTTCTCAGTGCATGGTCAAGCGCACCTTTGAGACCGCGCAGCCAGCAGGATCGCTGATCGTGCAAATAAGCGCCTCTACCATGGGCTTTTCCCGTTGGGTCAACTTTCACACCCTCGGGCCCCTTCACGATCCTGATCAATGAGCGTTTGGATAAAACTTCCCGGCAGCCCACACAAGTGCGCTTGGGGACGTGTTTACCGCGGCGTTTTGATTTCTTGACCATCTATTCGCTTCTCATTTATCCTTTACCACTCTTCCCAATCATCCGCATTTTCTGAGTCAGAGCGGCGTTTCTTTCGTTTCTTTTTCTTGCCAGATTTGCGGGGTTCCTCCTTCTCATCCTCATCAAATCCTGCTTTTTCATCTTCATAATACCCATATTTTCTAGCATCGTAGGAGAAGAGTTCATCAAATTTATCTTTCTTATCTTCCTCTTCCTCTTCCTCTTCCTCTTCTGCCTCTTCTTCTGCTGCTGTCTCTTTGGGTTCTTCTATTTCCTCTTCTTCTGCCACTTCTTTTGTTTCAGCTTCTGGTTCAGCTTCTACTTCAGCAGCCGGGGCTTCTTCCACTTCTTCTTCAACCGCTTCTTCGGGTTGAGCTTCTTCAGCGGCTGCGGCTTTTGCTTCAGCAGCAGCGGCTTCTTCAGGTGTCACCCGTAAGCCGTCCGTTAGTTCAGAAATCTGCTCAAAGGACTTTGGCCCAATTCCATTCAGCGCTAAAATTTTATCTGTATCCAATCGCATCTGCAGCACAAGGTCGCCCAGCGTTTCAATGCCAGCTTCCTGCAAGATATAAAGGATATGTTCTTTAAGGTCCACATCGAGAATGTTGATTTCAAAAGTCAGTTCGGGCACAGTCGCTAAAGCTTCTTCGTAGCGGCGCTGTTCTTCCAGATCCTCTTCACGGCGTTTCTTCTCGACACGTTTTTCAACGCGGTCAATGAAATTTGCCATGAAATCATAATCCTCAGGGGGAAGGGGGCGCCCTTCTGCTTTCTTCTCTAAAAATACCGCCACTTTTTCCATCGCTTCAGCTTCCCGAACGGCCATCTCCTGATAATCAGGATCCTCGCGCAGCTTCACCATAGATTCGCCGGCGGCTTCAACAATGCTCTTGATATCAATCCGCCATCCGGTCAGCTTGGCAGCCAGCCTTGCATTCTGCCCATCACGGCCAATGGCTAGCGATAATTGATCTTCTGGAACGACAACGGTTGCTGTCTTGCCTGTTTCTTCCGATTCGGATAAATATACGCCGACAACCCGCGCAGGGCTGATGGCTTTGGAAATAAATGAAGGGGTATCTTTGCTCCACTCAATCACGTCAATCTTCTCATCATTGAGCTCGCGCACAATGGCCTGAATGCGCACGCCGCGCACACCGACACAGGCACCCACTGGGTCAATGCCCTGTTGGGTCGCTGATACAGCAACCTTGGCGCGCTGCCCGGGCTCACGGGCAATGGAACGGATCTCAACCACGCCGTGGTAGATCTCCGGGACTTCATTTTCCAGCAATCGTCGCAGGAATTTGCGATGGGCCCGCGAGAGATAAATCTGTGGGCCGCGATTTGTCTCTTTGACATCATAGATCAAACACCGGATGCGATCATGAACGCGCAAGCGCTCCCTGGGGATCATATCCTTCCGGAGCATAATCCCCTCAGCCTTTTTATCCAATCCGATGGTGGCCCCCCGACCACTCATGGCTTGAACAACGCCGCTGACGATCTCACCGACTAATTTTTCGAAGTAATCTAATTGGATTTCTCGCTCTGCTTCGCGGATGCGTTGCTGAATGACCTGGCGCGCGGTCTGCGCGGCCACTCGGCCAAAATCTTCCGGCGTGGTCTCCACAACGACCATATCACCCAGTTCTGCTTCAGGGTCTACCTTTTTTGCTTCACTCAGCAATACTTCGGTGTGTTCTTCCTGAACATCTTCGACGACTTCTTTTTCAGCGAAGATTTCCACTTCGCCTGTATCCATATTGACTTTCGCTTCGATAAGCTGTGCATTCGAGGCATTTACGGCCCTACGATAAGCGGAGACCATTGCAGATTCGAGGGCTTCCAAAATAACATCTTTAGATAGCTGTCGATCTTCAACAACCTCATTGAATGCCAGCGCAAATTCACTTTTCATGATCCACGTACTCCGAATCTAAATCCTGCATGATACACAGAAAAGTGGGGGACACCCACTTTTCAACGGTAAGGGTATAAAAAATAAGCAAAATTGCTTATCAACTCACCTGTGATTTTAGCACAAATTAAAGTGAGGTGCAAGAGCGATGCTGGAAAGAATACCTGATAAATGCACATCACTGGGCATTAAAATACCTCGTTAGAGAAGACTAAATAACGTTTTCCATTTTTATTGCAACAACAACCAAGGTGTCAACAGACCAATAAGGGAAATACAAAGGACAAGTATGCTTCCAACAATCAACAAAATCCCAACAAATAATCCCGCTGTCATCGATCTCATCTCTCTGATCAATATCGCATCCTTTGGCTTATTCGGATCATAATAAACCGTTATCTGGCTACCCATTGGAAACTGCCTGATAAATTCTTCAGCCTTCTGGCGGGAAGCAAAATCATGAGCACTGCCAAAAGAGATTCTCTTGCTCCGATAAGTGGCATCGTCTACATAGTATTCATATTCTAGCTTTGGGAGAAAGCTTACTTTAGATGAATCTTCATCATCCACAATCTTGTTAACCTCACTCCGGATAATATTTCCACTCGTTGCTGCCCAATCACGGCTTTCTTTTGTTTTCCGTTTATTCCGAAAATAGAGAAAGAGCAGCAAGATACCCAAGACACCCGGCAGTAAGGCACATAATCCGCCGCATAAAGAAACTACATTTGATCCATTCAGAGTATTCACCACCAAACACCTCCAGTATAAAGAAATGCGATGGATGCATTATGTCCCCATGATTCCATTTTACACCTCAATACCGAAATTTACGACAATAAAAATCCCTAAAAATAATCATGGACTTAGAAAAATCATAAATTTTCTTAGGCATAAGATAACAAATCCACTATAATATATCTATTAATTATTCGTTGGATCATCAATAAAAAGGATGGCATATGAAGAAAGACTATCTCTGGTGGCGGGACGGGATCATTTATCAAATCTACCCGCGCTCCTTTGCTGACTCAAACAATGACGGCATCGGCGATCTGCAGGGGATCATCAGCAAATTGGACTATCTGCAAGCCCTTGGCGTTGACGCCATCTGGCTTTCCCCCATCTATCCCTCACCGGACGTAGATTTTGGCTACGATGTCGCAGATTATAAAGATATCGATCCGAAGTTCGGGACGTTGAAGGATTTCGATAATTTGATCAAAGAATCAAAAAAGCGCGACATACACATCATCCTTGATCTGGTCCTGAATCACACTTCCGATCAACACCCTTGGTTTATTGAATCCAAGAAATCAAAGGATAATCTCTATCACGACTGGTATCTCTGGCATGATCCCAAGCCCAACGGCGATCCCCCCAACAACTGGCGGGCGATCTTCGGCGGCTCTGCCTGGGAATATGACTCTGATCTGGATCAATACTACTATCATATGTTTTACAAAGAACAGCCGGATGTGAACTGGCGCAATCCCAAAGTGCGTGAAGCCCTGCTGGATGTTTTTCGCTTCTGGTTGAAAAAAGGCGTGGACGGCTTTCGGCTGGATGTGTTCAACGCCTATTTCAAAGATGAGGATTTTAAAGACAATCCCCCCAAATTGGGGATCCGGCCTTTTGAATGGCAGAAACATATTTACGATATCTCCCAGCCAGAGATGTACCCCCTATTAAATGAAATCCGGGATATCCTGGATAAACGCAAAGATACCTATGCCGTGGGAGAAACCTTCCTGGCAGACACTGAACAAACCGCCAGTTACTGCGGTGAGGATAAGCTCCACGCCGCTTTCAACTTTGAGTTCTCTGAAAACCGCTGGCATCCCAAACGGTTCCTCAACTCAGCCCTCAAATGGTATCAAGCCCTCGGGGATGATGCCTGGCCCAACAACTTCCTCAGTAACCATGACACGGAGCGGGCGGCCTCGCGTTACTGCTTTGGCGAGGATGACCGCCGGGCCAAGGTCGCCATGGCCATGCTGCTGACCCTCAAAGGTACCCCCTTTATCTATTATGGCGAAGAAATCGGCATGCGGGATATTCCCATCCGAAAGAAATCGGATGTCAAAGACCCCATAGGGAAAACTTTCTGGCCTTTCCATAAAGGGCGGGATGGATGCCGAGCGCCCATGCAATGGAACAGCGAGGACAACTCCGGCTTTTCCGAAAGTGATCCGTGGCTGCCCGTTCATCAGGATTACCCCAATCGTAACGTCGAACAGCAGATATCCGACCCGAATTCCCTGCTCAACTTTACCAAGAGGCTCATCGCCATACGTAAAACAGAACCTGCCCTGCAAAAAGGCGATTTCACACCGCTGGTGGAAGACCCGAGCAGCATCCTGGCTTATCAGCGCACTTATGGGGATGATGAAATCACCATCCTCCTCAACTTCAGCAGCCGAGAGCTGCCGTTCTCGCTGCCTGAGGGGAAATGGCGCTCGTTGATCGCTGATGACGAAAAGGAGATGACGGATACGATCTCCTTGTCCCCATATCAAGTGGACATCCTGAAACGCAAAGGATGATGCAGTAACAATAATATAACTCACGAGTGATGCACCACCCTTTCATCGGACGCTCGTATTAAGGATAAGTTCGATGAATGTGCCGTACATTCCAGGAAAAGCCCCGCCGCCCCAATTACCCCTTGGGCGATTCCTGCCACCCATTCCAGAGGGAATGGTTGCATCCTGGAGCCGTGAAAACCTGATTTATGGTGCCCCAGTTTTGGAGCCCTTTGGCTTCACTCCACTCCTCCCCATCGAACTTGCGTTGACCGGCCACCCCGTGCTGGTGACGGTTAACAATCCCATCCACGCCTTTATGCTCAAAGTCATTGCCAGCGCGCCGCAGCGTGAGGAACTGACAGCCGCCTTGCAAGACTTGGCGGTCAGCTCCAAAGGGGATGAGCGCATGGAACCCTACATCCAAAGTTTATATAGGGTCATTTGTGCGGATTGCCACCGGCAAATTGAAGCGGACGCTTTCTTATGGCGCAAGGGAGAGGACACACCCTATGCCGCCATCGTCACCTGTCCCTATTGCGGCGCCAAAGGGGAGCAGACAATCACGGAAGAAACGCAGGAGAATTTTACCCCCCTGCCGCCTGTCAGGCTGCACCAAGCCCGTGCCTTGAACCGAATCATATCCAAAGATGACCCATTGCGCGCTCAGGTCCAACATGCCCTGAATGCCTACCCCCCACGCCCCCTGATCGTCTTGCAGACGATCATTAATAAACTGGAAACCCTGGAACAAACCCCGCGACGGCGCGAACTGCTCACCGCCTTGATCCTTTCCGCCGCAGACCAGGGCAACACGCTATGGGCTTATCCCTCGCCCAGAAACCGACCCCGTCAAATTGTGGTGCCCACGGTCTACCAGGAGCGCAACCTATGGAAAGCCATGGAAGAAGCGGTTGAATCATGGCAAATCCTGGCCTCACCCATCCCCCTTTCCGATTGGGATGGCGTCATGCCGGATAAGCCATGCATCCTGCGTTATCAGGGCCGGATTAAAGAACTCGCACCTCAAATTGACCAGGCCTTCCCCGCCATCGTGACCGCTGTTCCCAGGCCCAATCAAGCTTTTTGGACCCTTTCCGCCCTATGGACGGGGTGGATTTGGGGACAAAACGCGGTGACACCCATCCGCCAGGTGCTCTCCCGCCAGCGCTATGATTGGAATTGGCATACCAATGCCCTGCGGAGCGTGTTCGACACAATTTTCGTCATCAGCGACGATTCCATTAAGTTTTGGGGGATTATCGCTGAAAATGAACCCATGCTGTTAATGGCAAGCCTCCTGGCGGGGGATACGACTGGCTTTAAATTGGTGTCTTATTCCCAATCCACAGATGAGCAGATTGCCCAGGCTCGTTGGGAAAAGTCTACCGTAGATAAAAGATATACACAGCCGCGCCCAGCTCTTGACGCGGCTAAAAGAGCTATCTCAATATATTTACACGAAAAAGGAGAACCTGCTTCCTATCAGCAAATACATGCAGCCGCCATCACCCTCCTCGCTCATCAAAAGAAGTTAGCCGTGGATACACTGCTGGAAAATCCCAACCAGGCCGCCTCAGAGACCAACAGCCTGATTGAAACGCTCTATACCATTCCCAACCTCCTAACCCGCATTGGTGGGGGTGGTACGTCCCTCGAAACAGGGATTTGGTGGCTGGCGGCAGGCGTTGACCCAGAATTGACATTAATTGATCATGTCGAAGAGGTCATCCTCCAACACCTCGTCGATTCAATCACCACCTCCTCTTCAGCTGTGAAATCCTGCGTCTATCAAGCTTTGCCCGGTATTTTCACACCGGAAGATGAGGTTCTATTGAACTGCCTGGAATCCTACGCTGACCTTGTTGATGAAACGCAGCATCATTGGACGCTGCGTGATTCGGAGCTGCCCGCTGCCCGAAAAGGAGATATAGCAGCCATCAGCGATATACTTCAGGATATGGGGCAGCGTCTTGATTACCGGGTCAGCGGGATGAACCCCCTGATCTGGGAAGAAGCCGGTCAGTCGGCCCCCATTTACCAGTTCAATATTCTCACCACAGCTATCATCACACCCCACATACAGCATCCTTCAAATGCACGCAACCATATCCTGGTCCTTCCTGGCAGCCGCGCCAACCTCTTGGCTTACAAACAGCAAAGAAATCCCTTACTCCAAAGTAAACTGGAAAAACAGTTTTTGATCATGAAATATCGTTTGGTACGAGATCTCAAGGCTAACCCCCTCTTATCTAGGGAATTATTTAAGGAACAAATTCTGGCAGACCCCCCAGAATATCGCACATCCCAATTAGCTTTATTTTAATCAAGTGGTTTTAGTGAACGTGGGTGTGGGGGATAGGGTGGATGTTGGGGAAGATGTCGCAGTGAAAGTTGCTGTCGAGGTTGGCGTCCTGGTTGATGTATTCGTTGAGGTCGGCGTCATGGTTTCTGTGGGGGTCGGGGTCTGAGTAGGCGTCATTGTTGGTGTTGATGATGGTATCGGTGTGCCTGTTGAAGTGGGCGTCAAAGTGGGCGTATCCGTCGCTGTGGGCGTGTTTGTAGGCGTGGGGGTTGGAAGCTGTATCTTCAGCGAGACGGTTTTTTCTGCGTAAGTGCCTTTCGTGCTGTGCAGTGTAATCTTGATGGTGATGCGGTCTGCATCAATCTCATCAATATCCCATTCATATAGAATATCCGATGTCTCCTGAGGTGTCTCTTCACGCTCAACAAGGGTTTTCCACTTCACCGGGTCAACACCTTTGCCCCACTCAATTTGATAATAATCAAAATTTTCACTCGCCGTCACGACACCCCGGATTTCTAATGGGTTCGTCTTTATTGTGTCATCATTCTTTAGGCCCGTAAATTTAATTTCGGGTTGTGGGTCATCTGCCCGACAGGCGCGTTCTGGCTCAAAGAATAAGGGGGTAGAAAAATCCATCTTCTCAACCCAGGCCTTACCCGCGGCGTCCTCCTTCAGCCACTCCCTCGCCCAGGGGTCATCCACATTGATAGCAAACTTGCGGTCGGTAAATTCATCACAATCCTCAGATGCCATCAAACCCGTCCAGGTGTCAATGTTTACTTTCTTCCATAAATCTTCGGATTTTGGTGCCGGCGGTTGATCGGCCGCAAAGATTTCGCTGGTTTGTTCAGGGCACCATTCAGAAGGCTGGGTACCGGAGATGGCGCAAATCACCCGGTCGACAACGCCTGCTGGTCGTGTAAAGGTAGAAGGAGCTTCACCGGTTAAGGCGTTGACGGCATAAGTCGTAAATTCAGCCCAGATCGGGCCCGCGCCCGTCAAGCCGGTGGTGTTTTGCATGGGGGTGTAATCCGTGTTGCCAACCCAGGCGCCAACGACCAGGTCTGGCGTATACCCAACGGTCCAGTTATCCCGAAAGTCATTGGTTGTTCCCGTCTTGACCGCAGCGGTGAAGTCCAAGTTGATCATGGGATTGGTGCCAAACATGGGGATCCTGGCGGTGGTATCAGATAAAATGGATGAGATCAAGAAAGCATGCTCAACGCGCACCACCTGATCACCGACTGGCGGCTCATACTCATAGACCACGTGGCCGGTGTGATCGACAATCTTGGTAATGGCGACCGTCGGCATCATCCGCCCCTCGTTGGCAAACACACTGTAAGCGGATGTCAATTCCAGCAAGCTGACTTCTCCCCCACCCAAGGTCAAAGATAGGCCATAATCTCCCCGATTTAAACTGGTGATGCCCAGCCGCTGCGCAAAAGCGATCAGACCTTCTTCAACAGGCGTATCCGGATCATCATAGATGCCCACAAAATCCAGGGCTTTTACGGCCGGGACGTTATAGGAATTTGCCAATGCAGAGCGCACGGTGACTGGTCCATGAAATTTCTCGTCATAATTCACCGGTTCATAGGGGGGATTGGTGTCAAAGGGATCATCAGAGGGTGGGAACTCAGAGGGGACATCCCAGATCAGCGTGGAAGGCGTCCAACCTTTCTCAAAGGCGGCCACATAAGTCAGCGGTTTAATCGCTGAGCCAGGCTGGCGGGTCTGGGAGAGCGCCATATTCACCTGACCGTCAATACTCTCGTCATAGAAATCCTCCGACCCAACCATAGATAGTATTTCTCCGGTGTTGGGATCTATGGCGACCAAGGCACCGTTACTGGCATTATTGCCGGTTAACGCGCTGACTTGCTCAGAAACTATTCGTTCCGCTTCCTGTTGAAGATCAGGATCCAGCGTGGTGTGGACGGTGAAGCCGCTGCGATAGATGGTTTGGGGATCAAACTGCTCTTCTAGCAGCGTTTTGATATACACCACCCAATGGGGATACGTCATGTCAATTTCCGGCTCAGGAAAATCAAAGTTCGTCAGGTCTATCCCAGCTTGTGTGGCTTCTTCATAAGAAACGCAAACAGGCGGCCTGCCCATGCCGATGGCAATGCAGTTCCTTTCCGCGCTCAATTCATACATCAAGATCAGCACAGTGCGCTGGCGGTAGAGGGTAGCTTCGCGGTTGTTATATATATCATAGATAGCTGGTCCCTGGGGGATACCGGCCAGGAATGCGGACTGCCACAGGTTTAACGCATCCGCCGATGAATCAAAATAGGTTTCAGCGGCAGCCTGGATGCCATAAGCCAAGTTGGCATAGTTATTTTCATTTAAATACAATTCCAGGATTTCTTCTTTGGAGTACTGCTGGGTAATCTTATACGCCAGCACAATTTCCCGCGCTTTACGGGCGTAGGTCTGCTCATATCGCTCGCTGGGATCCATTAGCAGTGTGCGCGCCAATTGTTGGGTGATGGTGGACGCGCCGGAGCGAATCTCGCCGGCGGTGTAGTTTTGCCAGAGCGCGCGCACCATCCCAAATAGGTCAAAGCCTGGATTGGTATAGAAGTCTTTATCCTCCGTAGCGATGGTGGCGGCGATAAGGTAGGGCGAGATGTCCTCAAGAGGCACATAGGTGCGCCGCCCAGCATTGGGATCTAGAATCTCATAAAGCACATTCCCGTCTCGATCTAGAATGCGCGTCGTCTCAAACTTGGCGGCGTGCGCTTTGAGCTCCTTCACATCGGGCAGCGAGGAAGAAATCTTGTAGTATTGGTAAATGCCAATGGAACCCGCGATCAAAAGGGCAAGGACGATCAGAAAGCCCAAGATCAACAGTATTTTTAGGGCACAGCCCGTCCACTTCTTTTTCCCATTGGGTTTTGTGGGCCGTTTATTCTTTGAGGAGCGGCGGAGTTTCTTCTTTTGGTCTATGGATTTGGTTTCCGTTGTGCGCTGCGCGGGGTGATAGGCTGCGGGTGTGACCCGTGTGGCCTGATCGTCAACTTCGTTGACCGCTTTGGGTAAATTGGGGTTTTCGGGCGTCCAATCCAGCGGCACATTGGGCGGGGGAGCGGTGGGGATATCATCCGTTGCTCGGCGTGGGTCATCCTGAGATGGTGTAAACTTCGTTCCAGTCTCAGCCTGAGCGTCAACCTCGGTTTTCAGGGGCTGGGTATCTTCTTCATCCAAGGCATCTATCGGCGTAAAGGGTACATCCCCCCACCAATCCGCAGAGCCTTCCTCGCCTTCTTTCTCAGGCGGTGGGGAAGCTCCCTCTGGTTCTTTGTCTTTTGGATCATCCTGGGAATATGCGTCCATCTCGCTTATCCATCCGTTTGACGGGCGCTCATCCGACACGTCATTCGAAGGCTGGGAGGACACGTTTATTTCTTTGGTATCCTCGTCCCCGATATCAGGCTTGTGACGCACATCATCCACGGAATCATCCGCATTTTGTGAACTATCTAGGGGAATAGGCTTCTGTTCATCGACCATGGCATTATTCTAGCATAAACTAGTCTTTCTATTAAGACGAATGTAGGGGGTGAATAGTTCCAGGATATTAAACAAATTTGATTATATGACGATTGAAAGATAAGCTGTCCATCAAGATTTACTATCCTTCCATGTAATAATCATTGGTAAAATGGGAGTATGCGCTGTCAGCCTCTCTCGTCCACCTCCCCTCAAGCCTTCTTCCTGGCCTCAGACGGGACATTCTCACCCTTCCATCCAGAAAATGACCAGGTTTGGGAATTGATCCTCCAAGGTACAGAAGAATTTACCTTCTGCTTGCAGACTACCTACGGCCTGCGCGCCCGTTCCATGCGCCTTTTTCCCCATCTCCGGATAGACAAAAAACCTTGCAATAATCCAAGGTCCTTCCACCTCACTCCCAGGGTCACACGCTGCACACCTGATACATTACAGGTGGTCTGCCAGCCGCAACCAGAAGTCACCGTCCAATTCGACTTCTTTGTGCCAGCTTGTGACGTTCTTGTGGGCAGCATCACCATCAAAAACCAAAAAAGCCAGGGCATCGACCTAAATCTGGAATGTGCCGCGCCGCTGGTACCTATGCAGGAAGGCTTCCCCACGCGGCCCGATCAAAGAGGAAATACTCAGATCATCCTCGGTCAAACCGGAGACATCTATCCAGTTTTGATGTTTTCCGGCGGCGCCAAGGCTGCCGCCAACCCTTACCCGGCACTGTCTACTGCCCTCCATATTAAGACTGGCCAAACCGAGAAACTAACCTGGGCGTTAGCGTCCAAATCAAATCCTGAAGCTTCCTTCGAGGCTGCCCGCGATTATCTTAGCCCTGATTGGCAAAAGAAATCCCAACTGCATGTAATGAAACATGCCAGCGAGACCCTGGTCATTCAAACTGGACAGCCGGATTGGGACGCCGCTTTCAACCTCTCCCAGACCAGCGCGATGACCCATTACGTCTCAGAGGGTCTTGGATCAAAATCGCCATTTTTCCTGAGACACCGAGGCCCTCATCAATCCCCGCGTTCTAATGATCATAAAAATAATCTCAATGATTTGATGACGCTTGAAGGCGTTCACCTGGCACAGGTGTTGCTTCCTACTCGCCCGGAATATGTTAAGCAAATCATTACAACCTTCATGGATCGCTGTAATGGCAAGGGGCAGCTTCTCTCCCGCTTGAACCCCTCAGATTTTGTAAAGTCTTTCCGAGAACCGCCATTGCTTGCTCATCTTTCCTTAATGCTTTATCAGAGGGAAGAAAGCAAAGCCTTCATCGCTGGTATTTTCGATAGCCTTTGCCGGCTGACGGATGCCTGGTTTCAGGAATATGATGAAGGGGATAAAAATCATCTTCCCACATTGGAAGACCCGCAACAGCTTCAGTTGGACACAGGGTTATTCCCCTTCGATACCTGGGAAGAAACCGGCCAAGGCCTGGATATTGCCTGTGCGCAAAGCCCAGCTTTGCTGGCTATGCTCTATCGGGAATGCGTGGCGATGGCACAATTGGCGGACATCCTTGGTAAAGCCTCCCTGCAATCAAATTTCACAGAAAGAGCCGCACACATCAAGGAAGAACTGGCCAAGAACTGGCAAGAACTATGGAACCGGCATGGATATGTGGACCGCCAATCCCGGCTGTGCCCATCATCAAAAATCCTTTACCGGGGACCCATGAAAAAGAAACTTCACTTGGATACCTCCTTTGATATCCCCCAAAGGTTGCAGCTTCACCTCTACGCGGCGGATGAGCACACCCGAGTATGCATTCTCAGGCTGAAAGGAAAGGATGAAAACGGAAGACCTGTCGATGAAAATTATAAACCCCAGGATATCCATTGGGCATTAAACACCGCTCACATCACCAGCGAACACCTTTATGTCGTTTTCGACTCCATATCCATCCAGGGGCTGAAGCCGGATGACCGGTTGTGCATCGATACAACAGATTTTTCCCAGGGCGACATCTCCTGCCTGCTTCCGCTGTGGGCCGGCGCAGTTGATGGTCCGGCTGCGGATGCCATTGTCCATACGCACCTCGATCCTCATGCGCCAGGTAACACCTATGGCATCCCAGAGACATGGGATGATGCCAAAGCGCTGCCCAAATCCCTGCAAGTGCAGGTGAACGTCCTGTGGAACACCTTGATGATTGAGGGGCTGCTTCGAGAGGACTACCAAAAAGAAGCAGCCGAATTGTTCACCAATTTAATGTCCACCATTGTCAATGGTTTACGGGATTATCATGGCTTTTTCCCAGCTTACGAGAGCACGACGGGTAAACCCGCTGGCCCGCGCAATGCCCTTTCCGGGCTGGCACCTGTGGATCTGTTTATAAGGATCGCCGGCATCCGCCTTTTTTCGCCAAGGCGCGTTGCTGTGTGGGGCGCATGCCCCTTCCCTTGGCCGGTAAAAGTTCGCTGGCAGGGATTAAGCCTGGAACGTGAGGGCGCCAGCACCCGCATCACCTTTCCTGATGGCAGCAGCTATGAGACTGAATCCACAGATCCGATGATGATCGCAACCTCGGAGGTTAAATGATGACCCATCAACGAAGTATAAAACTTAGCATTATCTGTCTGGGCTTCATTTTAATATTTTCAGCCTGTCAAGGAACCAGCTCCACACCAAATGCTGGAAACCAATTATCCAAAACAGCAACAAGCACCAATAGCATAAGACCTTCCCCAACATTTTCACCGTCTCCTACGCCCTTCTCTACACCAACACTTGAAATTTTACCTTCCTCCACTCCTACGATCCGATGGGAGGACCGATCGCTGGAAGGCACGCCCTTCTCCCTAACAAGAGAACAGATCTCTCAGCAAAACGTAGATGATGTGCGTGAGGTGGCCCTTTGGGGAACGGGCAGGGTCAATGACCTGGTGCTCTCCCCGGATGGCTTGATCCTGGCCGTCGCGACCAACATCGGCGTCTATCTGTATGACAGCCTAGATTACGAATTGATCGCCCGCCTGCCCACACAAAGCCCCGCCTTGACCATCGCCTTTTCTGTGGATAACGGGTGGATCGCGCTGGGTGAGAGCGACGGGACAATGGAGGTCTTCAATTATGTTGAGATGACTTCTGTTGGCTTGCTGAGGGGGGCTCATGAAGACCAAAGCGCAATACAGAAGATGGCGCTGTCCTTCACTTACGATGGGAGCCAGCTTTCATCAGTCATAACAACCCCCGAAGAGATCCAGATCCATCAGTGGCAAACCTCTGACTGGCAAACAACCACCGCTTTCTCCCTGGAAAGGGGCATAACCGCCTATTTCAATCCAGACATCAACCTTGTTGGCATCTTCAATGAGAATGAACTTCGCCTGCAATCCCTCTCCCATCCGAATGAATACCAGGTTCTGCCGTTGACCGAGTCCGTTTCAGAGGGTTTTTGGGCTCAGACCGCTACCTTTGAACCCCAGCCAGCGCCATCCATGAACGGCGATTTTATCCTGGTCAACACTGGGAATGCCGTCCTTCATTGGGAAATTCAGGAGGACAGGATCAGTTACCGCCTGGATGATTACCCCTCCCTACTGCCCAATCCATGCAGCATAGCCCCTGACACCTGTAAAAACGCCGAAGGCGGGTTATCATGGGATTGCAGAGAGGAATCTCTCATCCGGCCCATCGAAATGATCGCACTGACCCCTGATGATGTAATGATGCTTATAACGCTGAGCAATGGCCGTTCAGAGTTTCGACGTGCTTCCGACGGCATGCTGGCCTGGCAGATTAACCAAACATTCACCCAGGTGACCTTCTCCCCCGGGAGTGAATTCTTCTTCGGTTTGCGCCCAGACGGCGTTATTGAAAAAAGGGGCACCCTAGACGGGGTATTGCTAAGTTACCTAAATTTCCACCCCAACCAACTCCACGATCTGGCCTTTTCCCCAGACGGATCGGTTTTAGCAGCAGGTTTTAATAATGGCCTTATTCACATATATAACCCCTATAATGGAGAGCTGCTCGGCGTATTGACCGGCAGCGCCCGTTCTCTAGCCTTCTCCCCTAATGGTGAGTTGCTGGCGGGCGGGCTGACGGATGGGACAGTGCGCATTTATCTACTGGAGGGCGGTCGCTTCTATGACATCGCCCCGGGGCATCTGGCGGGGGTGACCGATCTGCATTTCTTATCAGATGGAGAAAGGCTCCTGACCGTCAGTGAAGATTGCACGATGAGTTTATGGGATATCCAGGACCGCTATCGCCTTGAGCATATCACCCCTAATGTTGAGAATCCCTTCCAGATAAGTCAAGTTGAAATACCCTCTGAAGACTTTCAAAGATTTCTCTCAGGTTTCAAGGCCGGTGTATTTGCTTTTGATGACACGGGTCAATTGGAACCCATCAAGATGTCCAACTTCGGTTTTACAGACCTAGCCCTGTCGTCCAATGGAGATCTTCTCGCCGCAGCCGGGGTCGGGGGCAGCCTGATGGTTGATCTGAGAACACAACCCTATGCCCTCACCAACCTGTCTTTCCTTGAGGCCTTTGCCCTTACATTCACACAGGATGGAACTGTATTGGTATTAGCCACCCGCCAAGCTGTGGCGTTCTGGTCTTTAGAAGATGGTAAACGCCTGACCAGCCTGAGCATTTATGATGGAGAGGTACCAGGAGGGATTCCCGCCACCATAGAAATTGCACCGGATGGCGGCATGATCGCCCTGGGAACCCAGGATGGTCTGATTCATATTTACAGCTTGCCGTAAACCCAAATCTCATTTTTCCTTCCTTTGCCCCATCGTCTATAATTAATATGAACTACAATAAAAGAAAGGAAAACCATGTCTGAACGCGTTGTCGTTTATCAGGATAAGAGTTTTCGAACAGAATTCCGTGCGGCTGATCCCAATCAAGAGGATTCGCAGGAATTGGAAACAGTCATGCACTTACATAACCTCACGCCTTACGGGATGCTCCTTGCCAGCGTGGGGTCCTGCACGGCCATTGTCGTGAATACCTACGCCCGAAATCACAACATTCCCCTCAAAGGGGTGACGGTTGATGCGTCCTATGACCGTGTCTTTGCAGAGGACTGCGATGATTGCGATGAGGACAAGGAATATGAAGAGATCATCAAAGAAAAACTGAACTTTGAAGGCGACCTTTCCGACAAAGATTTGGACCGACTGCATAAAGTCGCCAGAGCCTGCTCTATCCGGCGCATGCTGGAGAGCGGCATTCGTGTTCAAGCTGAATAATCCACCCTTCACCATAGAAAAAGAGTGACATGAAACCAAAAGAACTTCTCTCTGCCACCGGCATCTTACTTACTGATATGTATCAACTGACCATGGCTCAACTGTATTATCGCATGGGAATTCACGAAACCATGGCACAGTTTGACCATTTCTTCCGCAGCAATCCCGACTATGGCATCCATAAAGCGGGATACTGTGTAAACGCTGGCCTGGATTCCCTGCTGGATTGGCTGGACGAAGCTGAATTCGGGGAAAAAGAGATAGAATATCTGAGATCCCAAAAGTCCTCAAAAGGCGACCAGCTCTTTGGGGATGATTTTCTGGCCTGGCTCAGCGATGATTTTTCCACGAAAGCCATCAACCTGTATGCCATGCCTGAAGGGCGCGTCATCCATCCCAATGTGCCCATCCACGTGGTTGAGGGCCCCCTGGCGGTCGGGCAGATCATCGAGACCGGCTTGCTGAACACTGTTAATTATCAAATCCTGATTGCCACCAAGGCCGCCCGTATTAAACAAAGCGCCCGAGGCCAGCTCCTGTTGGAGTTTGGCCTGCGCCGGGCGCAAAGCTTGGGCGCTATCCCCGGCGCCAGAGCCGCCCTGATTGGCGGCGCGGATTTCTCATCCAATGTCGCTGCTTCTCACATCCTTGGCTTCCCGCCCAAAGGCACCCATGCCCACAGCATGGTGCAGGTCTTCATGGGCTTGGGGGAGGGAGAACTGGCCGCTTTCCAGGCTTATGCCGATGTTTACCCCGATGACTGCCTGCTCCTGGTGGACACTATTGACACCCTCGAGTCAGGCGTCCCAAACGCCATCCGCGTGTTTGAGAAGCTGAAGCGGGAAGGGCATCAACCCGTGGGCATCCGCCTGGACTCCGGCGACCTGGCCCATCTCAGCATCAAAGCCGCGAAAATGCTGAATGACGCTGGCTTCCCGGATGTCTCGATTGTCCTCTCCAATGACCTGGACGAATTGGTCATCTGGCAGATCATCACCCAAATCCAGGAGGAAGCGGAGCGCTATGGCGTAGAGCCGGACAGCTTGATAAAACGGCTGGTTTACGGCGTGGGCACCAAGCTGATCACCTCAGGCGGCGATGCTGCCCTGGATGGCGTCTATAAGCTGGTGGCCATCTGCCAGGATGAAGAGTGGATACCCACCCTGAAAATTTCTGAAAACGTCGATAAGACCCTCAATCCAGGGAACAAACGCGTCTGGCGCGTTTATGACAGCCGCGGTAATGCCACCGCTGACCTGATCGCCCTGCACGGCGAGGACATCCCCAGCCAGGACCCATTGGAACTGCGCCATCCCACCATGGCGACTAAACGGCGCACCCTGTCAGCATCGGAAATCGACCACGTTGAGAAACTCCTCATCCCCGTGATCCAGGATGGCAAAATTGTGGCAGACCGTCCTGACATCCCTCACATGCGAGACACACGTGTGAAAGATATTAATGCTTTGGACCCCGGCGTCAGGAGGATCATGAATCCACATACCTATCACGTCTCCCTCTCACAGAAATTATGGGACTTGAAACAATCCTTAATCAAGAAAGCTCAATCATAATAGAAGCATGACCCCATGGAGAAAGTCAACTTAATCCTCCCTTTTCAAACGTTCTCGCAACGGGAATCATATCAAGTCAGGCGAGCACGTCAGGATGAAAAAGCTAAGATATTAAAAAACTTACATAAAAAGGATAATCAAATGGCACAGACTTCTCTTGAAACAATTTCAAACCTTGAACCCGATGCAGTTATTAAGAAAGCAAAGAGGTTCTTTGTGGGGGAATGGGGATTAGAAGTTGTGGATGAAGCAGAGTGCTGCCTCAGGTTGGAGGGCGGCGGTGGACATGTCTATATTCAGGCTACCCCAGAGGAAGGCCGTACGACCGTCAGCTTGGAAGGTCGGGAGTGGACCGATCAATTGGTAAACTTCATGGCGGATATCGCCGCTCAGTAAATTTGCACGGCAGTAACAACATATCCCTACAACCGTAGAAACGCCCTGGCGGGGCGTTTCTTTGGTCAGAAGATAGACCACTCCATCCGTTATGCAACCTATCTAACTGATATTTCCAACAATAGAATTCGTTTAAATTAGCGCCTGCCAGTGATCAAGTTGATCCCCGCCACAAAGACCACACCGCCGATGATAGACCAGATGATGGGAAAATCCCTGCCCTGGATGCTCACCGTGAACAACAGCGGGAGATTCAGCAAATCTGCCAGCCACCATCCTAATAGCGCGCCAATGAAGCCAACCACGATCGATACCAGACAGCCTCCACGGGAATAACCTACAATGGCCTGCGCCAATCCGCCGCAAATACCGGCAATTAACAACAAAACAAGAATACCGCCTATGGTCATGTGACCCTCCTCAATTAATATTGGGTTTATTATTCTTTCCCCTTAATCATATCCAATATCCCTGGCACAACCCAAATGCGAGGTGAACCAATAATTCTCGCCAGATTCGACCCCCAACAGCACCCATTGAATTTCCATAGCCTGCGCGAAAAACCTCGCTCTGTGTAAAAGATTCGGAAAATCCGGGTATTCTTTCTCAATCTTTGAGACCAATTTTTCCCCATAGCAATGGATTAGGCTCCCCAAATCTGTGGCAGGATCTCCCATCCCGGCCATCGCAAAATCAATCACACCCGTCAAACGCTGATCCTTTTCAGAATAAAGGATATGGTATGGGGATAAATCCCCGTGAATCAGCACGGGCTCAAATTCAAAAAAAGCTGGTGAATCAAAGGCAGCTTCAAACAAGTTATCGGCCCACTCAATCTGATGGGGCAGTAACAAGGGATGCACCTTTTCCACAAACCGATGGTAAATATCCAACCAGGTTTCACGGGTGACGGGCGCCAGGGTGAGGGGAATTTCCCAATCCAAATCTTCCGTGTGCAAATGATGCAGTTCTTGCAGAAAACGGCCGATCTGATCAGCCAAAGCTTGCTGCATTGTTTTATCCGCACCAGCCCAATATTCACGCAAGAAGGTTTCGCCGCTGAGATGTTGATACACCATCACCTCATCTGAACACTTTTCAGGATAAGGCACCCCTAAAGAGACCTGGGGCGCGATCAAACGCATCAATCGCTCTTCCATGTGCAACATTTCCCTGCCCCATTCGGTGTGGGTAAAGCGGAAGACCCACTGATCGTTGACGATCAGCACGTCATTCACCAACCCCTCCTGGTGTGATTCAATATCACAAATCTCCAGGTCGGGCATGATTTCATGAATCTTTTCGTTCCAGTACATGTTGTTATCCACCATACAATCACCAATCCTATTTAATGTTATAGTGGATTTTATGGTTAAAAAGCAAGGATTTTTGTCCTGATTTAATAGACATAATGCCATTCAACCTCTTCACTCTCCTTACCTCACTGTGTTTAAGGTTAGAATTAAATCCTAAGTCCCTTCCATCATGACCGAAGGAGGATGGCCCATGTCTTACAACGTCTTTGTCACACGGCACCTCACACCTGATGCCGAGAATAAATTATACACCTTCTGCGATACGGAATATTGGCAGGAAGAAACGCCGCCGCCTTATCCTGTCCTATTAGAAAAAACCAAAACTATTGATGGCCTGATCTGCCTATTAACGGATCCAATAGACAGGAATCTCATAGAAAGCGCTGAAAACCTCAAAGTCATCAGCCAAGTGGCCGTTGGCGTAGATAACATCGACCTGCAAGCGGCAGCTGAGCGCAGCATCCCGGTCGGGCACACCCCCGATCTTTTGACGGATGCCACCGCCGATCTGACCTTCGCCCTGATCCTGGCTGCTGCGCGCCGTTTGGGTGAAGCCATCAACTATGCCAGGGGAGGACACTGGCAGACCTGGGGGTTGACCACGCTGTTGGGCGAAAGGGTACACGGCGCCACCCTGGGTATCATCGGCATGGGGCGAATCGGTCAGGCTGTTGCTCGCCGTGCGGCGGGATTTAATATGAAAATCCTATATACCAGCCGCACGCGTAAAGCGAATATTGAGAAAGAATTAAGCGCTGTCCACCTCCCCCTACCTCAGCTTCTGGAAAAGTCGGACATCGTCAGCCTGCACGTTCCCCTGACGGAGGAAACCCAAAGGCTGATCGGCCGAACTCAATTTAAAAAGATGAAGCCCCACGCCATTCTGGTTAACACAGCCCGGGGCGCGGTGGTGGACACGGACACCCTCGTCTCTGCCCTCAAATCTGATGAGGTTGGGTATGCCGCCCTGGATGTGACCGATCCGGAGCCCTTGCCCCACACCCATGAGCTCTACCAATTGCCAAACGCCATCGTGACGCCCCACATCGGCAGCGCCACCCGCACTGCCCGGAACGACATCGCCCTCCTGGCGGTGGAGAACCTGATCGCCGGCCTAAAAGGCGATTCGCTTCCCAATGCTGTACAATAAGTACCATCGTTAATTATTTATATAGAATTGACATAAAAGATGAAATGGACTCGAGAGTACCATCCTGACCCCCAAAAAACCCAGATCTATCGAAGGGCACTTCTGATCACTTTAGGAGGAAATGTGCTCCTTGCAGTAGGCAAGGGGTTGGTATCCTATCTTTCAGGCAGTATAGCCCTCTATGCCGATGCAGCCAATTCCATTGCCGATGTCGTCTATTCCGTCGCTTTGGTTTTGGGGTTGCGACTTGCACTCCAGCCGCCAGACATGACCCACCCGCAAGGTCATTCCCGCTTTGAGCCTCTTGTGGGATTGGTCGTCGCATTGATGATGGGGATAGCTGGGTATGAAGCCCTTAGAACATCCATTGGGCGATTCATATCTGGTGGCACTTCAATTGCCCTGGACCTCCCCACAATTATTTTATTAATCAGCGCAGCGATTAAAGCTGGCATGTTCTTTTGCATCACTAAGTTGGCGAAAAAAGCGGATAGTCCTTCATTGCGAATTACAGCGAAAGACAACCTCAGCGACGTGCTGACCTCCATTGCAGCCTTTATCGGTATACTGGGTTCCAATCTGATTCACCCCGTGTTAGATCCCCTGGCAGGGGTATTGGTTTCCTTATGGATCTTCAAAGCCGCCTTTGATGCCGGCAGGGAAAATATTGGTTTCCTGACCGGTGCTGGCGCGGATGAAACCCTTCGACAGAAGATCATCCAGACCGCATCAAAAATTGAAGGCGTAGGGTACATCCACCACATGATGAGCGAGTATGTTGGACCGAAACTGGTCGTGGATATGCACATCAACCTGCCTGGCGATGCCCCTCTCAATCAGGTGCATAATATCGAAGATGCTGTTATCGCAGCCTTGGAAGATATGCCCGAGGTCGACCGCGCCTACGTGCATATTGAACCCCTCGGCGTGGAGTAACCTGTGCTCATGACATGCGGGGTTGTCTTTAAAAGTAGAGCCGCCCTGCCGGGGCGTCTCTATGTTGCAAAATACGACAATATAGATAGACAAATTTATAACTAGGCATGCGGGCGACCCGTGGGTCGCCCCTACGGGTGTATTCATATTTACTTCAGAGATTATTTCGGACAGTCAACGGGTCACCTAATACCCAATACCTATCTCATCCAAATATCACATACTGGGTCAAAAACCGCTCAATCGCTTCATAATACTTTTGGCGCGTTTCCGACTTGCGGAAACCATGACCTTCGCCAGGGTAGAGGTGATATTCGTGGGGGACGCCGTTGGCCTTGAGCGCTTTGACGATCTCCTCCGATTGGCTGGGCGGCACGACCTTATCGTCCTCACCCTGGAAGATCGCCACTGGGTCTTGAATCTTCTCGGCGTGGAAGATGGGCGACCAATCCCGATACTTCTGCGCAGCCTCGGGCAGCGGCCCCACCAGCGAATCCGTATAGCGTTCTTCAAATTTGTGGGTATCCATTGCCAGGGTGAACAGGTTCGTCACGCCATAAGAGCAGATACCAGCCTTGTACAATCCTGGATGATGGATCAGGGTATTCAGCACCGTGTACCCTCCTGCGCTGCCGCCTTTGATCACAAGGCGCCCCGGGTCCGCCAGCTTTTGGTCAACCAGCGCCTGCGCACCTCCCGATGCGTCGATCACATCCAGATGGCCCCAGTTCCCCCGCAGGGCTTCACGGTAATCCCGGCCGTAGCCCGTGCTGCCGCGGTAATTCACCTCCAAATAGCCATAGCCGCGGCTGGTGAAGAAGGCCGCTTCCAGGTCATAGCCGATGGAGACGCTGCTGGTCGGCCCGCCGTGGATCAGCACAATCGCCGGCGGCAGCCCGCGCCCCTCATAGCGGCTGCTGGTCGGCGGCGAGAAGATACCGTAAACCGTCTCCCCATCGCTCGACGTCCAACTGATCTCGTAGGGCGTGGGCAGGTCCTCCGGTGGAATGGCCTCGCTGGTGCTGCGCTGATGAATTGTAATCTGGTCACCCTTCTTGCTGATGATCCTGGGCGAGATGGTCGGCGAGCTGGCTGACAGGGACACCCGTCCCTCAATACTGACCGACGGTTGGCTCAGAGACGTGTACGGGCTCAGGTCAATGTGCGTACCTTTGCCAGACTCGATATCCACCCGGTTCAGCGTCGTGATGCCCGCCTCTTTTTTCAGGAAGAAGATCGCATCTCCCTCCGGCGACCAGGACTGCACGACCACGCCCTGAATCCAGGCCGGCTTCAACAGGGCTGCGCCCTCCACCAGGACCTGTTCGGTTCCCTCCTGCAAGTCCCGCAGGATCAATTGATCCCACTCATCCTGATTTTGGATATAGCTCAGGTAGCGCCCATCCGGTGAAAAGGCTGGTTGCAGGATGGGGATATCCGCCCCTCCAGCCAGATTCTGGGCCGCCTGAATATGCGGCGGATCGCCTTCCAGGACGGCATACATCAAGCGCGTGCCATCCCAGGGCATATTGGGATGATCCCACTCGATCCACGCCAGGGCTTCCCCTGAGGGATGCCAGATGGGCTGCATGTAGAAATCTGCGCCTTCCGCCAGCTTGCTCGGCCAGTCCTTCCCAGAAGAATCCACCAATGCCAGCACATCCCGCCCTTCATAGGAATGGACGAAGATCACCCAAAGGTTATCAGGCGAGAGCTGCGGTGCGGCCAGGCTGCCGAAATCAGGCGTGATCGCCTCGGGGAAGCCGTGGCCCAGGGACCGCCGGTAAAGCCGGCCGTCCTTGGCTGCGAAGACCACCAGGCCATCCTGCACGGTGAAATCCCCGCCGCCGTAGCCCACGCCCCCGCGCACGTTTTTCTCACCTGAGACCTCGTAGGGCGCTTCCCCCAGCGGCTGCGCCAAGAGGACGCCCTTCCCCGAGCGTCCCTCCCTCCAGACCAGCGTCTTCCCGTCCGTGTCCCACTGGGAATCGCCCAGGCGCACTGCCGCGGCGATCAATGCCGGTGTGATTTGACTATCCCATAAGCCAAAGGCTTTTTGTGTCTTTTTAGTTTCGGGTTGTGATAACATTCTGTCTTCCTCTCTTCCTGATGCGGGCGCATAAAAAGGGCAGAATTGACAAGCGCCAGCAGATAAAGTATCTTAATCCAGGTGGGATTTTGATATCCACACCCCTGTTATTATACTATTCCCAATCACCCGAAGTCGCTGACGAGGATCGAGGAACCCATGAAAAAAGCCCGCCGAATCACAATTGCAATGGGATTGATGGCGCTGTTGATGCTGGCCGCCTGCCAGCCGGAAACATCCACCGACGAATGGAAGCTCTTCGCCATTGAAGAGAAACCTGCGATTGACATCCAATTTCGTTTGCCCCCCAAATGGCACATTGACTATGCCCCCACCCCCGACGTTCCCGGGCAGTGGGATGTGGCCCTCGTCCCGCAATACTGCGCCAAAGGCCAGGAAACGGAATACGCCGATAACTGCATCGCGCTGACCATCACCATCAAGGGCGAAGCGGACTTTGATAAGATGGAAACCCTGTCCGTCATCAGCCAGAGCATGACCCTCAACGAGTCCGGTGGGGAAGAGACGATCTTCATGGGGCAAAACCAACTCGAAGTGAACGGGCTGACGGTGCAGCGCTACAACCATAAACTCTTCATCGGTGAGGAGGAAGTGGCGTTGTACTTTTACTTCCTGGAAACTGACAGCACTTATTATTTGTTCGTCACCGAACTGCCCTATGACGAGCGCGAAGGGGATACCGCAGAGACATTCAACCGCCTGCTGGAGAGCATCGAGGAGATTGACGGATAACGAGGGGAAAAAAGACACCAACATAAGCGTCATACTGTTGACGCTGGGGGAGGGGCGTGCTACAATAATGACCTGATGATGGGCGTGTAGCTCAATGGTAGAGCAGTGGCCTTTTAAGCCATTGGTTGGGAGTTCGAGCCTCCCCACGCTCACTGGAAAATACCCCTAAATATAGGGGTTTTCTCTTTAATAGGGTGTGTATATAGGGGGTAAGTATTTTGATGAGGGTTTCGGACAAAGTTTTGGGTGCAGTTTGGGTGCAATTTTTTTAACTCGTTATCAGTGTATCAAGGAGATTAGCTGCCTCGTTTTGCATTGAAGGCATCAAATGACCATAAACATCCAGTGTGATACTTGGTTGAGCATGACCTAAACGTTGTGATGCGACCAAGACGTCAACGCCATTGTTTAGCATCAAAGAAGCGGCCGTATGGCGCAAATCGTGAAAACGGATTTTAGGTAAATTTGCTGCTTTCAGCGAAGTCCTGAAATATCTCAGCATATTTGATGGATCGATTGCAGTTCCAATTGTGGAGGGGAAAACAAAGCCTTCTTCTTGCCATTTTTCAGGTTTTACTTCTCGTTCTTTAGCAGTACGTTTCTTCTGTGAATTAAGTACGTCAACGGTATCCTGCCCCAACTTGATTGAGCGGATCGAGGTCTTGGTTTTGGGTTTATCCAAAACGAGCCCGCCCCCATGAGGAAGTCGTTTGAGATTAAACTTGACGTTGAGAATGCCCTTTTCAAGGTCAATGTTATCCCACTTTAGAGCGAGTAATTCGCCCTGGCGCATCCCAGTCACCAATGCCAGATAGTAAAGGGCATAATATCTATCGTCATTTTCTTTGGCTGTATCCAAAAACAATCTGACTTGTTCTTGATTGAGGAACTTCATGGCGCGTGGTTTCGGCTTGGGTGGATTGGTTGCGTCGTCGGGGTTAAAAGGAATCAAGCCAAATTTCCGAGCAGAGTTCAATGAAGCATGAATGATCGTATGAGCCTTTTGAACGGTTCTAAGTCCTACCCCTTCAGATACCTTCTTATTGTAAAACCGCTGAATGTGTCGTGAATTGAGCTCTATTAGCCGAATATCACCTAGTGTGGGTCTTATATAGTCACGAATGATTTGATTATAGTAACTATGAGTTTGCGCCGTCACATGATGAACTTTAGTTGCTAGCCATTCTTCAAGGAACTCAGCGTAAGTGATTTTTGCCCCTTCAAGCGTCAAGCCTCGAGAAATCTGGTGACGCGTTTTCTGTAACCAATCTTGAGCGTCTTTACGCGTCTCTCCGGTGAAACTAAGCCGGTGACCCTCCAGAGTAATCTGGGCACGCCATTTGCCATTGGTGCGTTGGTATAAACTACCTTCGTTATTACCTCGTCGTTTTTTCATTTCCTAGACTCCTTTCATTGGGAGCCAGGAAAGACAACTCTATGATGAATTATTCTGTTGTTAAGGTTCCATGCTTTCAGACTTATTGTACTGTTAATTTGGCTGAGCATGGAATGACGATGCTGAATCATTTTGATGAAGTCCTTGGTACCAGGTTCTGCAGAATAAAATCATCCAAATCTTTTGGGCGTACTCGACGTGCAGCACCAATGCACACCGTGCGTATTTCACCAGTTTGCATCAATTGGTAAACCTTCGCACGACTAATATTTAGCCGTGTGGCAATTTCTATTGCCTTGAGTAAATGTTTTTTACCACTACTATCCATCAAACCATCCTTCATACGACACCTCTTTTCAGGAAAATGCCCCTGTTCGCAGTGGACAGGGGCATTTGAGCCCCGATAGTTTTGATAGGTAATTTGCCACCCGAACAAAGCCACAGCCCCCGACAGGCACTTGTAAGAGACTGCACCACCGCTTCCTTGCAGCGAAGCAACGGTGCGGGACATCTACTATCATGCAACAAACCTTTGAAGTGATCAACGGGTTTCTCCAATATTATTAATCAAAGGAATCATTTTTTTTGATCCACCCCTTAACCAAATTGCCTGATTGAACACGGTCAACGGTTCTGCCTTATCCAAAGTGGTGAAAAAGAAGTTGCAGGCTTGTTTATCTAAAACCTTTTCGGTATGAGCTTTCAGGTTTTGCATACGCCGTTCACTATTACATACAACCAACCATCGACCCGAGTTATAGCCAAAACGTTTACGATAAGCTTCGCTACGAATATAAGCCAGACCCGGTTTGGCCTTATCCCGCCCAAAACGGGTAATAGGATGAGTACTGTTATCAAATTCCAACAGGAAACGGGCTTTAGCAGGTGAGTTATTGATTAATCGTAGATGATCAACCAATACAAAAAAACCATCTGGACGGATACCTTTCTTACGCTTTCCTATCCTGATCGTATCCATATCAACAAAGAAATTCCCCTCGGGTATCCATTGTTCAAGTGAAATGGAAGGCCAATAATGAGTGGCGTGTTCGACCGTTAGCCGAAAATCATCAACAGCAATATCATGCGCCAATTGACTCCAACGCGGTTTACGTTGCCACCTAATTCCAATTTCACGTAACTGCTTTTTCAGTTTCCTCAGTTGATTTTCATTTATCCTTTTCGGGTCATCAACCTCTATTCTTTCCTGACGTGCAATAAAGAGAATTCCTCGCCAACCCAACCAAACAACCGGTTCAGGAATGGGGTTGGTTCGTCGTTGGTCGCGATCCGGCATATTAATAAAACCATTATGATACAGCAAGCTCAATCGATGACGCATGGCTTGAGGACTTGCAGACGGCCAAAACAATTGCTTGATTTGTCGTCGCGCCAGGACACCATCATATCGATAGATAGTCTTTAGAATTTCACCATCGCGTTTTTGGAAACGCATAGGTGCTGGATTTTGTTTTCTCTGATATCGACTTTGTTCACTCATGATTTCACTCTAACATCTAGCCTGTCCATAAGGGAATATCCTCTACTCTATTTACTGGTCTTGGTTTTTGTTTTTGAATCTTCTGTTTTGCACGACCAAAATGCTGACCGCTGTAATCACGTAGTTCCTCGATTTGCTGCGTCAATTCGTGTGAATAAACTGGATCAGGCATATAGAAGCTATATAACTTGGTAGGCTTGTATGGCCCACGTTTGCGTACCCAGAATTGCCTGGATTTGAGACCAGCAAGCTCCAACGCCAACCCATCCCAACCCAGTGGTTTCGTTGAATTGTGGAGAAACGGGATTGGCACCTGGTGAGTATGCCTAAACTTGAGTTGTGTTTCAAAGGTCTCGATATAATCCGGTGCCGGGAATATCTCCTTTGCTAGATGATGGGCATCGTGATATCCAACCCGGAAACTGACCAGTGTGCCAGCAGTGTTTATAACCCCGCTGCGCAATTCTCCACTGAGTTGATCCAAGTACTGATGCGCCAGGGTTAGGGACAACGCATACTTACGGCTCTCTGAGAGAATGTCTTTGATATTGTCGGTAGTATAATTCTGGAATTCATCCAGATAAAGATAGAAGGGGGTGCGGTTCTGAGAATCTGCCCGGGCCAGGGCAGCCCTTTGCATATGAGCTACGAGGAAGGCAGCTAATAATGCACTTGACCCTTCCCCCAAAATACCTTTGGGTAGGTTAATCAGAAAGATCATCTTCCTATCCATAATTTCCCTAAAATTTATGGTGCTTTCACCAGTAAACATCAGACGTATATCAGGATCGAATATCAAACCACCAATCTTATTCAGCACTGGCGTGATCCATTGATGAACGGCGGCGTTGCTCTTGGGAAATTCATAGAGAAAGTAGTCGCGAGCGGTCTGATTCCTAACTTTTGGCAAGAGACTGGAGCGATATTCCCTATCAATCAGGAAGCGCGGTAGGTCGAGTATTGATAGCCCCAAATCACACAAGGCCAAAAAACTGTTAGAAAGCAGCCATACCATGCGAGGTGCTGCTGTCGGATTGAGGTTCCAAATCTTGATTGCCACATCGGTCATATACAGCGCAAGTCGTTCAGGGTGTAAGTTAGCGACTGCTTCAAGCGGGTTAAAACCCACCACCCAATGTGGATCGAGTGGATCCAGGATGACAATTCGCTCCCAAACTTGTGGCTTAGCGGCCAGACGACAACAGAGATTGTGAAATAAATCGCCATGCGGATCTATAACACCTACGCCATGTCCCGCTAGGATATCCTGCATTACCCAGGATTCCAAAGCACGCGACTTTCCAGTTCCCGACTGCCCGACAACATAGGTATGGGTAGAGCGATGCACAGCAGGTAGCGTACTTCTCTTATGTCCCATGATCCATTCGGTCAAGGTACTCATTCCAGGTTCACTCCCAGTTGAAATTTATCTGAATACAAAATGCTCTCCCAGGCAAGGCCAACAAACAAGCCATGTACACCCAATAAGATTAATATCCAGGGTCGAATAGATAGCGAAAAGATAATCAGTACACCCACTCCAATTGCAAGAGAAAGCAAAATTGTTATAAACGTCCGTATCAACGGAGCATGGATATCCACACCCGTTTTTTGGTAGACCCATATTCTGAGTGGACTCATGATAGCGTTGTACAATCGAAACGATGCGCTCAGTAGGCCACGCAACCCACGTTGCAGCGTCTGTAGAATTTTGGGAAGGTTGCGGATAAAAAGGAAGAGCAGCGCCAACAACATCCCAAAGGCAGACAAGCACACCCCAATAATGACACTGCCAAATACCCTGGACAACAGCGCTAACATCTCAAACCAACCAGCGATCTATTTCAATCCAATAATTATCTTCAGTGACTGCGATCAAGATTGGATCGATTAAAACAGCACCAGCTAGCAATAAACCAGGCAGAATCAGACTGCCTGCTGCCACGGCAAGTGTTACCGTGCCCACCATCAGCTTAGCTATTGCAGACACACCAAAGCTCAAGCCATTAATAACCTTCTCCGTAGTCTCCAGATTAAGTGTCCATGGTGTTCGTAACTGTGTCTGATTTGTTTCAGGGGCTGAAAGCATCATCGGCGCTTCATGCACCAACACGAAGCCTTTTGGACGGAACCCAGCGGTAAAGATGGCTTGTACCCGCTCCATAGCATGATCAGGGATCTCGGTGTTATCTTGATGAGCAGGGATGATTAACCAATTATTCAACCTGATAGCTTCCTGCGGCATCGGAGCCTGCCCTAGAACAGCAACGTCCCAAAGCTGGTCTCGCCCAAACGTCATAAGTTCTCGCACTCTTGGACTATCTTCTGGCGTAATTGCTACCCGTCGCAATCGTGCAGTTGATACAGTTTGTATATTCTTCATTTCATATCTCCTTATAGTTTTTTAAGCCGGTCAAGCCACCCAACTAGAATATGCAGCGCCTGTCGCCAGCCGTAACTGGCAGCCCAGCCGAGAATGGCGACCAATACCAGGCCTATCACAAAGCTTAGGTTGTCTGGAAGGATCAGCCAGGTAAGGCTAAATCCAGCCAACAACGCGACCATCCACAACACTCGAGGGGGAATGCGCCGTTTCGGGCGATCAAAGTTCAAGTTAGAGAAATCGGTTTGGTTCATAGGTTTCATCCTTTCATAAGAATATTTTTCAGATTTGCCTTATAATTAGCTAACGCTCTCCCATCTGGATTGAGCATTTATGCTTCAAGTTTACTAACTTGGGGGAGGTTTTTTTATCGTCCGAAGTTGATTTTCAAGATTAATTTCTGGGGTTTATTAGTGATTTTTCTTAATCTTCCAGGTTCATACATTAAACGGAGGTTTATGTGACTGATAATGATGCACATAGCAAATTCGACACGTTGACTAATCGCGAAAAGGAAGTTCTTAACCTGGTCTGTGAAGGTTTAATCTACAAGGAGGTTGGTGAGGAGTTATTTATTGCTGAAGCTACAGTGAAGAGTCATATGGGGAATATTTATCGAAAATTGAGTCTCGATGAACTCCCCAACACTCAACGCACAGGCAAGCTCTTCGAAATATACTGTCCAATGCTCAAGGAGCAGCCACCCTCAGATCAAATCATGGACGAAAATGAAGAGGAGGAACCAGAACCCGTCTCCCCTGAAGTTGAACGCATGGTAGAAGAGGACGAAAAAGCTTTAGTGTTACGCAAATCCCCCCAAATCATTGATGTCTCCCCCAAACCTGCTCCTAAAAGGAAATCAAGGGGATCTCTATGGTTGTTCATCGGTGGAATAATTGTAGGAATCGCAATTCTGCTTGGTTTGCTATATGTATTCAGAGAACCCATTATTGCGTTAATTGCTCCAGGTGAGCCCACAACTCAAGAAGTCGCGCAGAAGCCATCAAACACACCGAAATCAGTCCCTTCTTCCACACCTAAGGTTAATGAAGTATTGATCGTCGTAACTGCGACTTCTCCCCCTTCTACAAATACACAGGCGCCAACAAATACTTCTCCGCCACCAACTGATACAGCCGTCCCAACACCGTTTGTCCCTGACAATTATTATGAAATTGGTGAATGGTACGAAACAGATCAAGTTGGCATTAGATTATTGGAATATGAAATTGAATATGGAATATTGTATTTTATAGTGGAATTCTGGAATAAGACTGATCAAACATTATATTTCTCCTGGACACCAAGTACACAGATATTTTTAATTGATAATCTAGGGAGACGCTACAACACAACCTTTAGTGTAACCGAAAATTCAGAAGTTGCGCCTGGTGATAATTTAATTTTAAACTCCAGGCATGGCAGAGCAGCATCTTTTGGTGATGATTTTATGTACGAGGCAAATGTAACTGACATGTATTTGCTAATGGAAAATATATCCAGAGTTGAAGAAGTATATTTCCATGTGGAAATTGGGAAGTAGAGCTCTTCTTGAGAGACCAATAATAAATATATTCTAAAGAATCTATATCATGAATTGGCTAAACTTTTTTGAAAAGGAATTTGAGTCCATATGCCTTGGGTTGCAGAAAATGGAACACAGTATAATTTATGCCTTTTAGATACAAATATAATCAGTGAAATCGTTAAAAACAACAGAGGCGAGCTGAGCGGTTATTTTGATGAATTTCCGCCATCCACCCACATTATTTGTATCACCATTTACTCGCTTATAGAATTAAGAAGAAATTCTGAAGTTTTTGAAAAGTTTTTAGATGTATTTTCAGTCATCCCCTTTGTAATCCTTAAACCTTTCTATCAAATGTTCGAAAATGAGTGTGATTTGTATGATGCTGATGAATTACCACAACCAATATTGACTGCTATCACATCAGTAAATAAAGATCCCAGACTTCATCTGAGGAACCTGATCCAAGAATTGTTCACAAACGAAGAGATAATTAAGGTTGAAAAAAGATGGAGAGTAGATGAATCTTCGGTATTGAATAATTGGATTTCACAAATAGACAACTTCGAACCTAGTTCTGATGTTGCAAACGCTAGAGACGCAGATCGGTATGTTGAAGAAGCAAGTCTTCAAACCATCATGAGACTAGATATAAATTGGGCAAAACATAAGGTCGAAGCAGAAGAGCTCATCAATACAGCCAGGTTTCCATCTGTGATAGCTATGCTTTATTCCCAATATTATCGACTTTACGATCCATATTGGAAAGCCAGACCTCAAGAAATTACTGATATTAGCATCATTGGAGTTGCGCCATATGTTGATGTAGTAATTACTGAATTTTTTCAAGCGGAAATACTGAAAAAGATTAAATCCAGGGTGGATGGAATGAGTAATTTAAGAATTGCTACATTACGAGATATTCGACAATAGATTAGGGAATCGGTTCCTGACAACCTCAGCATTTTAGGATTACTTTTTCCAAGAACGAACCAAAAGAAACACAATTAACATAAACAAGCTAATGCTAAGTAAAAGATAGAATTTCACGCCCTCTTTTCTTTTTCGAAGCCGCAGGCTTCATCTCCGCAACAGGCCGGAGGTCGGGAGGTGGCCCTGTTGCGGGGCGTGTCGAGGCCGAAGGCCGCGACCACCAACGCTGTGGAGAGTGTAGGCGGCTTGATGTCGTAGACATGATGCCGACAAACGGTACGGCGATGGCTGGTGCAAACCAGCCGCGCTGTACTCAGGTTTTGCGTTGAGCAAAACTTGAGGAACAGCGTTGGTGGTCGGGGACGATTTGAACCCACGGCTTCAAACGCTGCCCGACACGCCCCGGCTTGCTGAGTGGGGGTTGAGATGAAAATGACGCTGAAATTGCGCCTATTTACAGGCAATTTCAGCTTGATTTGAAGCGAGACTCCCCGAAGGAAGGCGGATCCTCCCGACTCAATCCAAGCCCTCGATGGGTGCAGGATTGAGAAAAAGTCGTTGCAAGCAAACAACGACTTTGGCAATAGGTATAGCAATGGGCATTGTTCAAGTATATTTCGTCAAGCTGGAAGACCATTGATATAACTATCATGCTTGTAATATTGTATTGATCTTCTAGGATCGCCTTTCAAGGTAAAAGCGGCTATTTACTGAAATTATCATGACTTCCTCTACCCTACTCCTAAATACCGATTATTACGCACCTTAGAGGACTGTGAAAATCCTTATGAGAATCCAGAAAAATGATAGCATTGACAAGACGAGCCCTAAGTTCTATATTTATTTTGCTTCGCAAAATCGTTACGCTAAACGCTATTTCTTAGGTTTGCCTTTAGCCTAAACACATAGAATGATAACGCGCCTTAGAGTTTCTAGGGCGCTTTTTCCTCTTGTCGCACCCTACTCCACCGTTCTTTTTTCTCCGGCAACGCGATCACATACCTCTTTCGCTCGCCTCCGCAGGCTGGGACATTAGACGCTCGTCCACGTCCGATGTCATCCCTACTTCAGTATATGATGCTCTTATCCTCTCGTTAAAAAATGACGCGTGCAAGGGGGAAAATGAACCATGGTGGCATGGCAGGTTGCATGATCCCATGGTTTCTTGGTGTCACGGTGTCATGGTATCGTGGTACCACAAATAATTAAGAATTAAGCGCTAATAAGACCTTGTGCAGAACGCTGTCCTCTTTGTGTCGTTTGTAGTCCAAGATCAGCCAGTTGATTGAAATACGTGCGATCTCATTTTCACTGGTGCGGATGTTTTCTTTTCGAAAAGCAAAAATAATTTCGGCAATCCCCTGTTTTTCTTCCGGTGTAAAACGATGTGTCGCCGCTTCTTTACCGAATGTCATGAGTGCCTTACGGACAGTCTCGATCATAGCGGTATCATGATACCGTGGTGTCATGGTATCACGGTTGCTCTGGGCACTATTATCTCGCTTCGGAGAAGAACTTTCTTCAGCAGGAACGACCTCCACCTTGGTATCCTTTGGCTGGGGACTCGCCTCAAAATAGCGACTTCTGCCAGTCAATTCGTTGAGAACACTGGAAGTGTTGAGTTTCTTTTTACTCATATAAACAGTTCCTTAATTAATTTCTCATAGGCTTGAGCGCCTTTGGATTGAGGTTCATAATCAAAGATCGATTGTTTATTAAAACTGGCATCTTTGAGAGCGACATTGCGGGGGATAACGGTATGGCATACCTGTTCGGTATAGGCCTGCCGCAAGAGTTTAAGGCTTTCCCGGCTGTTCACGGTTGGGTCAGATTTATTGAACAGGTAGCCCAACACCTCCAGTTCGGAATTGTAATATTCACGCACCTCCACCAATGTTTTATCGAGTTGAACGATACTGTCAAGTTCGAAATACCCGGGCTCGACCACGACCAGCACGCTATCCGCAGCCGTAAAGGCGTTGATCGTCAGCCAACCCAGGGCAGGGGGACAGTCAATGAAGATGTGATCATATTGATCTTGAATCCTACTGAGTTGATGATGCAGGCGCGCTTCACGATGGTCTTTTGCTGTGGTTAGCTCAACATCTGCGTTCGAGAGTAGAATATGAGAGGGTACGATATCAAGATTTGGAATAGAAGAAGCGTGAATGGGCAGGGGATTACGATTGATGATGGTCGTCCAGATCGTCTTGCCTTCATCAAGAGATGAGTAATCAGGCAATAAGACTTTGCTGCTGTTCGCCTGGCTATCAATATCGACTAAAAGAATTTTCTTCTTGTGAAGTTTTGCCAGCCCAGCAGCCAGCGAAATGGAAGTGGTGGTTTTACCGGTGCCGCCTTTTTGGGTGGCTACAGCAACATTCATATCTTCTTTCTACCGTCAAAGCCTTTCAGGGTGTTTGAGCGGTGGAGCAATATGGATAAGTACTGGATATTATGAAAGCATGAGGGAAATTGGAAGTCAAGTGGGAGATTGGAGCAATGGAAATGCGTAGGAACGATTTGGACTCAAGAATAACCACTCACTCTATATGCTATAATGGCTGAATGTGTTGATTCTCCATTATTTCCTCAAACACACAGATTTTACATCTGTCTCTCGTGAAGAAATCAAAGATAATAATGTAGTTTGAATGATCATACCAGATCTGTGGTATACTGTTTAAAATCTGACAAGGAGAGTAATGCACTTGTTGGACAAAGTGTTTGGAATCTCAAGTAATACATGTGGGGTTAGCTTTCAGCTTTTTTTATGAGCACTTATAATGGGGTTTTATGATGGCAAATTATCTTGTTTGTGGTGTGGCTGGTTTTATAGGCTATCAAGTGGCCTTATTGTTACTGAAGAACGGACATACGGTCTTTGGTGTTGACAATATTAATAATGATTATGACATTCGATTGAAGAAATATCGATTGTGTATTCTTAAAAAAGAAACTCGATTCTATTTTCGTAGAATATCAATTTCAAATAATGCATGTATAAAGAGAATGATGGAATTTTTACCAGTCAATGTAGCAGGGTTAATTAATCTTGCCGCACATGCTGGTGTTCGAAAAAGTCTTAGTGATCCATGGAAATATATAGATTCTAATATTATTGGCAATCTAAACCTTTTAGAGTTATGCTACCAATACGGGATTAAAAAGTATGTATTGGCTTCCTCCTCCAGTTTATATAGTCAGAATAACAAGATTTCTAAAGATGAACTATCAGATACTAATCATCCTTTGCAGCCCTATGCTGCCAGTAAGAAAGGAGCGGAGGTAATAACATATGCATATTCCCATCTTTATGATATAGACGCTACTATCCTACGCTATTTTACTGTTTATGGACCTGCGGGTAGACCAGATATGGCAGTATTTCGTTTTTGTAAATGGATTTCTGAAGAGGAACCGGTTATTGTTTATGGAAATGGAGAACAATCAAGGGGATTTACATTTGTTGAAGATATTGCAAAAGGAACAATCTTAGCTCTTAAACCCCTTAATTATGAAATAATTAATTTGGGTGGCGACGAAATCATTACAGTCAATCGATTAATAAAGACCTTAGAAAGCCGCATTGGTAAGAAGGCAAATATTGTTTATCAACAAGAAAACCTAGCAGATATCCAATCAAACCATGCAGATATTGAAAAGGCAAAAACGCTTCTTGATTGGGAACCAAAAATTTGTTTTGAGAAGGGAATTGATCGAGTAGTTGATTGGTATAATAAAGAACGATTGTGGGTAAAATCTCTTAAGATCAACTGATCTCGCTACGATATTAAATTACTAGTCTGAGTAAAGATTCTAAGTGATGAAAGACAAGTATCACATCTTATAATACGAAAGAAAAAGCCAAAATTTAAGGCTTATAACATAAAAACGTGTCATGATAAAATAGTTTATTAAAACAACCTTTTCTTTGCCGATATCCATCCTCCAGGCGAATAATACTTAAATTATGAAATATCAAATTCGAACTATAGCCGAAGAAAAAATAACAACAGTTGAGGAAGCAGGGGATTCACCTGGCCCTCTATGGAATTATGGTTCTCCAACCATTACGCGGTTTGGTAACAGAGTATATGCTAGTGTGTCGGAAATTCATAAGAATAGCCTTTCATTATGCAACATGAAATGGAGATTATTCTCTCGTGATTTGACATCAGGTTGGGAAGAAATTTGTAGGGGAGATAAATTTAATGAACGAGAGCCCTGTCCAATCGGGATCAAATCAGATGGGAACATATTACTTTCAATCAATCCTTGCATAAAGACTCGAAGACAACTTTCAGATGGACGAACTGCTCATTATTGTCAACCAAAATTATTGGTAATTGACGTGCGTGGAAATAATAAATATGAAATTGTTCCCGAGTGGGATGATGAGGATTATGGTTTTACTGAACATTCATATCGCGGTTTATCTATTGATTCTCACGATGATAGTGTGTTGCTATTGAATATATTAGGTTATGGGGGCTATGCTTGGAGTTATCTTGATTCAATGGGCATTTGGAGAAATAACGGTTTCATCAGATATCCTGTTCGAAGTGCGTATCCGCAAGTAGCTCTTCAAAATAAAATGGCAGTTGTTGTTTCAGTTAGTGATATTTTTGAGCCGAATCTTGATTGGAGAGCTTATAAAAGAGAAATTTTGAAGAAAGATTGGGATTATGATTTTAGGCAGTTGTTTTTTACTTATACACCTGATATTACGCAAACGGATTTTTCAGCTCCTTTGACAATTGCTAGTGTCGATGAAACTGCAGGGCATATTAGGAATATGGATCTATGGATTGCTGAAAATGGTGATGTGCATGTGCTTTACATTATCCGAAATATCTGGCGAAATTGCATCAAGGATAAATATTTCCCGGATACACCGATTACTGTTAGTTTAAAGCATTGTATCATCAATAATGGAAAAGTAAGAAGAAGAAGAACTTTATTTGAATGTTCAGAGATTATTGGGGAGAAAGAATTTTTATGGAAGGGTATATTAATTAATTATGCAGCTTTTCATGTTACTGCTCTAGGGGAATTGTTTGTCATTATGCATTTAAAAAGTAGGGAATTGTCAGGTAATTATATTTTTAGATTGAGTGAATCAATTTCTCCGGAGCTTCAGAAAATTGAGTTGGTTTTTCCAATAGAAGCTTTCTTCCTTGCAAGTCCGCGATTGGGAACTGTTCCCTCAGACACAATTGATCTCTTTGGTACTGAGATCGGGTGGAGCTACGAAGATTTCTATTCAAGAAGGAGAAAGAAAAGTGAGTTTAATATTCGATATGCGCAATTACGGATTATTAGAAAATAACAATCGTTTTTACAAATACTATTGAACAAAATAATTCTAATACAATTAATAACTGTAGGTATTTGTTTGTTGGGATGATAATTATTTCTCTTTGAGTAGATTAGAGAAAGGATATGAGTTGAAAAAAATTCTTATTATAATTCTTGCTCATGATAATCAATCTTGCCTTGAGGATATGGTAGAGAATGTTAAATTTTATTGCCCAAATGTAAATATTGCCCTTTACAATTCTGGGGATGATAAATCACTTGGAAATAACCTTCCAATAAAGATGATAAAACCGCGAAGGCGTCTTTATTATGCCCATATCGTGCCATTCTTTTTTGACTTGTTTGAATGGCTAGATGACTCGGAAATTTCCTATGACTATGTAATAAATCTTGACTCGGATGTTTTATTTATTAGACGGGGATTTGAAGAATTTATAATTAGATCTATGAAGGGATTTGATTACATGGCTCCCGATTTAAGATTAAATGCCCATACCAGGCCAAAATGGCGTCCTATGAGGTCACTAAAACCAGAAATGCAAAAGTGGTATGAATTTTTGGGCTTTGATCATTTGCATGGTGCATTCAACCCGGGTCAGACTTTCAGTCGAAAATACATACAAAAATTATTTAATCATCCTAAATACAAAGAACTATTAACGCTTGTCAACGAGAATCAATCATACACTCTTCATGAAGTGCTTTTTCCTACTTTGGTTGATTTTTTGGAACTAAAGGGGAAATCATATCCTGAGGAGTTAAATACAACAATTCGGTATAGACCTTATCAAGCAGTTTCAGGTATAAAACGAGCTATTAGTATAAATACCGCTTTTTTTGTTCACCCAGTACGACGCGACTTAACAGATCCTGCCAGAGTATTCATTAAGGAACGTATGTCTGAAGAAATGGAGCGGTGATTAAATTAAAATGGAAGTTTCGATAATTGTGCGTTTCAAAAACGAAGAGAAATATCTATCCCATGTTCTTAATGCACTAAGGCAACAAAAATTCTACTTTGGTTCATATGAAATAATTGGGGTCGATAATAACTCCACCGATAAGTCCTTACAAATTAGCGAAAAATTAGCAGATCAAACAATAAAAATTGAGGATTATCATCCTGGACAGGCTTTAAATCGAGCAATAGAAGTCTGTAGGGGTGAAAAAATTGCAATATTAAGTGCACATACTATTCCAGCAAATGACCAATGGTTAAATAATCTATATAAATCCAGTCTTAAGGAGGATTTATTAGGTGTATATGGAGCACAACTCTATCCTATTAATTCAAAATTCCTTGATAAACGCGATTTGGATATTTTTTCGACAAGAACTCCCCGGAATGAAAATGTTGATTCGGATTTTTGGAATGCAAATTCGATTTTATCAAAAAGTATGTGGAAGAAAAAACCTTTTAATGAAGAAGTCTTTGAGTTGGAAGATCATTATTGGACAAAACAATTGTTACAAGGAGACCTCTACATTTATTTTGAACCAAAAGCACTAGTCTATCATTACAGTCATATTGAAAGACTTGATCGTGAACACTTAGACAAATCAACCTTTGTAGAGAGCAACTTGATTGAAAATGCCATTGCTGAACTCAGAGATTCCCATAGCTCCTGGCCTCAGATAATGAAGGCAGGTCTGATATTAAGTAGTCTTACTCATAATAAAGATATAGTCAAAGCGGTTCCTGTATTAGGGAAAACACTGGTTGAACATTCTGATTTTGATGTTAGGTGGAGAATGGCTCAAGCTTTAGGGAAAATACCGACTGAAGCTTCTGTAGACTATCTTATTAAGGCTTTAGATGATTCGTCATTTTATCCAAGAGATGAAGCGGCTTGGTCACTTGCAAAATTAGGAAGAATTTCAGCGCCGTTACTTATACAAAAGCATTCTGATTTATCGAAAGATGCTTTACCTTTTGTCGCCCTTGCTTTAGGAAGATCGGGCATTAAATCAGCAGAGAAATTAGCTGTTGATATTTTATATTCCGAATTGTCTTCAGGCAATTGGGAACAGCGAAGGAATGCTGCATATTTTGCTGGTGAAATTACGTCAACATACGGATCAGAAAGACTCATACATTTGCTGAATGAGCTTCTTTTGAGAAGTCCCAAAGAGAAAAGGCATGTATTTTGCTGGGCTTTAGGTTGTTATTCCAAAAAAGCTCCGAGTTTGGTTTCTTGGGATAATATATTTAATATCCTAAATTCAAACGAGAATACTCTTGCACGTTTTGAAGCAATTGCCGCAATTGGAAAATATGCAAAATCTTGTGGTGAAAAAAAGGCGATCCACCGTATCATAAACGCTTTAAGTGATCCTGAAGATCGGGTCAGATATGGCGCAATCCAGAGCCTCCGATTATTTATTGAATGTAGAAATGAGTTTATTAATATAGAATCATTTCTTCCCAACTTTGATAGAGATTTTGGGGTTAAGTTTGAAAAATCCCTTATTATGAGGATGCATGGCTAACACTGAGAAAGAGATCGAAGAAGGATTGTTATCCATGTCCGGTCCGATTTTGATATTAGCGGATTTTAGGGGGTGGGCATGGGATCACAAGGCTCAAAATCTCAAGAAATATTTCCAAAGCAAAGGCTTGAATGCAATTGTTAAGTATTTATATGATTATTATGTAGATAGAGAAACTGGTTGGCATGATATTGGCTACTCGCCCTCAAAAGAAATTTCATTTACTGAATATCCTGTTGTTATTATGTTTTCTCTGTCTATGTTAGTTCTCGTGAACTCAACATTTGATTTTCAAAAATCATTTGTTGGAATATGTTCTCATGAATCATACAACGGAAGGGCAAACTGTAATGATGACATACGAAAACTGAACAAATTTCAGGGAGTCTTTGTTTTGAATCGGTTTCTCTATAATGATTTTTCAAATAAACTTTCAAATTGTTATTATTGTCCAAACGGCGTTGACACCAAATTGTTTTATCCTAAAGAACCCCTTGGCCGAAATCCAAAATTGACTATCGGTTGGGTTGGAAACCCCGCCCATTCATGTAATAAAGGATATTATCAAATAATCGAACCACTCTCAAGAAATAGTCAGTACAAATTTATTTTTGCTAAAAATCGAAACTTATACAAATCTCATGCTGATATGGTGGATTTTTATAATAGTATTGATGTTTATGTCTGTACTTCAGAGAGAGAAGGTACCCCTAATCCCTGCTTGGAAGCAGCCTCTTGTGGGAGGCCTATATTGACCACACCTGTGGGGAATATGCCAGAATTCATCCACGATGGAATTAATGGATATTTTATCAAGAGAAGTATAAAAAGTCTGGAATTCAAATTAGCTCAGATTAATGAAGAAAGAGGGTTGTTACGTAAAATGGGGAAAAAAGCAAGATCTGAAGCGATTAAGTGGGACTGGGATATCCAAGCTGAGAAATTTCTAAATATGTTTATGAAATATTAGAAAAGAGTTTTCGGTTCTCATGTGCGGTATAGCTGGCTTATTTTCGGAAAATATTTTCCCGTATAAAAGAAAAGAATTAGTAAGGCAGATGTTAATTAGTATGGTGCATAGGGGGCCAGATCATTTTGATATGTTAGATATGGATTCACTGTGTTTTGGATCTCAAAGATTATCAATCGTTGATATCCAAGGCTCAACTCAACCGATATACAATGAAGACAAATCCGTTTGTTTGGTGTTCAATGGTGAGATTTATAATTATCTTTGTTTAAGAAAAAAGTTGCAAGAATGTGGGCATAATTTCCGTACGAGAGGTGATGGTGAAGTGATCATTCATGCTTATGAGGAATGGGGGAATTTGTCGCTCCAAAAAATTAATGGCATGTTCGCGTTTGCCTTATGGGATGAATCCAATAAAATCCTCTTGATTGCGCGTGATAGGCTTGGTGAAAAACCATTATATTATTCATTACGAAACAATTGTTTTTTATTTGCATCTGAACTAAATGCTATTCTTTGTGGATTATCTGAAATTCCTCAAATAAATTACACAGCACTAGTAAAGTATTTGCAGCTATCATACATTCCTTCCCCTGAATCACCATTTACAGAAATCAAAAAGTTGTTGCCGGGCCATTACCTCACCTGGAATGGAAATGAACTTAAAATAAAGCCTTATTGGTCTCCGAAATTTATCCCCAAAGAAATAATTCGAGAAGAAGAAGCCAATTATTACATTTTGAAATATCTGCGGGACAGCATTAAATATCGATTCAGTGCTGAAGTTCCTGTCGGCATCTTTCTTAGCGGTGGCTTAGATTCCAGTCTCATTGTTGCGCTTTCACGGAAACAGACTGATGGACCACTAAATACATTTTCGGTGAGATTTCCCGGTTCGAAAGAATTTAACGAAGAGAGTTATTCAAATCTTGTTGCTTCTACATATAATTGCAATCATCATTCAATTTGTTTGAAATCACCAAGTATTTTTGATGTAAATAAAGTATATGGTTATTATGGCGAACCTTTCGGGGATACTGCTGCTATTCCGACTTTTTGTCTTGCAAAATATGCAAAGGATTATGTCCGGATTGTTTTAACTGGAGATGGAGGCGATGAATTATTTGCTGGATATTCCAGATATTTAAGTGTGATTAATGCACTGAATCCTCTGGAAACCAATAAGGAAATTAAGTCCATATTTGATTCGAGTGAAATAATAAGGGTTGCAAAAAAGCAATTAAATTGCCTTAATTATTATGATGAAATTGTGAGTAGAAAATTTGTTGGCGAGAATAAAAAAACTCCAGATATACTTGACGTTCTTATCAACATAGATTTAAAAACATATCTTCCTGATTGTTTATTATTTAAAATTGATATTGCGACTATGGCTAATTCAATAGAAGCCAGATCCCCTTATTTAGATTACAAACTTGTAGACTTTATTTTGTCTTTACCGACAAGTTATAAAATCAACGATAAGCAAACAAAATATATATTACGTCAAGCTGCTAAAAAATATTTACCTGAAAACATTATTACTCGAAAGAAACAAGGATTTTCAGTACCGCTAAATCAATGGATACAGTCCTTAAAAAGTGATTTGTTTGATATCTTATTAGATAGGTCATTGAGTGATTATGGATTCTTTAACCAAAATGAAATTGAGCGAATGTTGAAAGAGCATTTCGCTCATAAAAGTAATTACTCGAAAAAACTGTGGCTCATCCTCCTTCTTAAATTATGGTTTGATAGATTGGAGAAATTTGAATAAGTAAATGAATAGATATTTATATTATAGGTATATAATTTTGGCTATTGAAGAGAATCTATTTGATGAAGGAGAGTAAATTCATTGTGGAACACATTGGAATTATAACAACCAAAGCTCGGATAGCTATTATTACAGGAGACATGGAACGAGTTCCCAAGATTGCTTCTCTCATTACGTCACAAAATAAAAAGATAACTGCGAAGAGAGGATTTACCTGTTATGAATGTCAATTAGATGAAATAAAGGTCCTTGTTATTAGTGCCGGAATAGGTGCACCATCAACTGCGATAGTAGTTGAAGAGTTAATTGAGTTAGGAATAGAATTGATAATTCGATTAGGAACTTGCGGTGCAATTCAACGGTTTGTACATGTAGGCGATTTTGTTGTTCCCTTAGGTATTGTAAGAGATGAAGGTACATCTGCTCAATATATTCGAAGCAATTTTCCTGCGATTCCGGATCATGATTTTTTGAATTTGCTTATTTGTGTGTTGAAGAAATTCGAATTTCCTTATCATAAAGGTATCACACATTCAAAAGACTCTTATTATCTAGAAAAACCTGATAAACAGATAAATCCATCATTGTCCAAACAGATATGGGATGATTTGAAAAAAACCGGGGTTCTTGCAACAGATATGGAGTCCTCAGTAATTTTTATTATAGGGAGTCTACGTGGTATCCGTACAAGTTCCATTCTTATTAATGTAGGAAGCGATATGGATGAAGAGTTGTTTAATAAAAAATTGAAGGATTGTGTTGATGTAGTTAAAGAAGCAGTTTTGAGTTTCACGATTGCTTTCCCTAATCTCAAAAAAGGACAGAAAAATCCAGAAGTGCTCGTGAAAAAGTCGTATTTGCAGCAAGAGTAAAGGGATATAACCCTTTTACTTTATTAGATATATTGCCTTTTTATTGCTGTTTGGAAACCAACGTATCTTACCTTGAAGATTATGGGAGTTGATTATGTTCATAGTGGGAATTACACATCCAATATCGAGAAATAGTGCAGCTTGTATTTTGAAAAACGGGAAATTAATTGCAATGGCGGAGGAGGAAAGATTTAATAGAATAAAACATTCTCCTCGTACATTTCCCAATAGTTCTTTAGATTTCTGCTTACATAAAGCCAATGTAACAATTGAAGATGTGGACTATATTGCTGTTGCACACGCAAGACCTGCATCCGCATTATGGAATATCCGATTTGGAAAGCTGAAAGAAGGAATATATTGGGCAAAGAAACAATATGTTGACTTAAAAAATTCCCAAAAAAAATTAGAAATATTATATAAAAGTATCAAAAAAAACAAAGTGATATTCATTCGACATCATTTATGTCATGCTGCTAGCGCTTTTTATTCATCTGCCTTTGACGAATCCATAATAATTAGCCTTGATGGAAGTGGAGATAGAGAAGCAGGTTTACTTGGTTATGGTGAGGAGAATGAAATAAAAATTATCAATATAATCCCAAATTATCAGAGCGTTGGAAAGATTTACGAATATGTTACGGAAGCATTGGGATTTAAATTTAACAGTGAGGAGGGGAAAACAATGGGTTTGGCACCTTATGGGAATCCTGATATTCATTATTTCCCGTTTGTCAAATGGGATGGTAAATATCCAGAAGTAGATATTAAATTAGTAAAGGATTATTTCGATAATATTAGACCGAGGGATCAGGACTTTCCTTTATCAGAGATCCATAAAGATATGGCTGCGTCGATACAACTTATTTTTGAAAACATAGTTATTGAGATGGCTAATTACCTTCACCAAAAGACGAACCTCAATAAGATCTGCTTGGCAGGAGGAGCCGCATTAAACTGTTCAATGAATGGCAAGTTGGCCTTATTGCCTTGGGTCAAAGAAATTTTCGTTCAACCGGCATCGCATGATGCGGGTTCGGCTTTAGGTGCTGCCTTATTTCTTCAAAAAAAGATAACCAACAAGCGACCACAATGGGAAATGGAACACGTATATTGGGGACCAGAATATTCAAACGAACAAATATTACAAGCAATAAATTTATATCCTGAAGTATCAGCGCTGTTTAGTGGTCAAATATGCTCAGATGTTGCTCAAAGAATCGCTGAAGGGCAGGTTGTTGGATGGTTTCAGGGTAGGCTGGAAATTGGTCCACGTGCTCTTGGTAATCGAAGTATTATAGGAGATCCTTCCAGACCCGAAATGAAGGACTTAATAAATAAAAAGGTAAAAAATCGTGAACCTTGGCGACCTTTTGCGCCTTCAATCCTTGAGGAAAAAATGTCGAGATATTTTGATAATTTCATAGAATCCCCATACATGATCTTAGCATTTGATACGAATCCAAAGTATAGACATGAGATTATTAGCGCAATCCATATTGATGGAACAGCACGACCTCAATCCGTTAGTCAAAAAACAAACTCAAGATTTTGGGAACTTATCCATCAATTTGAGATCATTTCAGGAATTCCAGCACTTCTCAACACGAGTTTTAATGTTGCAAAGCAACCTATTGTCAATACTCCCAAGCAAGCTTTACAAACCTTCTTAGATTGTGGAATGGATTGTTTGGCAATTGGCGATTATATAATAACAAAAAATCGCTAATGAACTAAAAGGAGAGTTATGTCATATAAAAAAAGCAAAATACTAATAGTGTGCGATTATCCGGGTTGGGCATATGACAATGTTTCAAATGCAATTATCAAAGAGCTAAATAGAAGATATCAAATTATAAAAATTTATTCTAAGGATTTGCCAATAATCAATCATGAAGATTATGATGTGATCTATTGTATGTGGTGGAGAACAGATTTTCTTGAAAGAAATCATGTTCCCCGACAAAAGCTTTGTATCCAAGTCGCAAGTTTTTGGAGCTGGCAAAATAAATTCGTCACTCCTTTGGAAGAATTAGTAAGGAAATACTTAAATAGGGCGATTGCAGTGAGTGTTAATTGCCCAGGCTTACATGAATTAATCGCTCCTTTTCATCCGAACGTTTTCTTGAATCCTGCTGGAGTTGATATTAATAAATTCCCTGCATATCCCCCAAGATCAAGTAAAAATGAGGAGAAGCTAGTGGTTGGTTGGACAGGTAGTGTAGTTACACACGATGAAAATAAGGGACTTGTAGACATAATTATTCCTGCTTGTAATTCTCTTAATAATGTGGATTTAAAAATCGTCACCAAAGAAGATCATTGGATTCCTCATGCTCAGATGCATGAGTTCTATAGAGATATTGATGTGTATCTGTGTGCGAGTATTTCTGAGGGAACTCCAAATCCTGTTTTGGAATCTGCTTCTTGTGGCCGCCCAGTCATTTCAACTAAGGTTGGTATAGTACCAATTCTAATTGAGGAAGGGATTAATGGTTTTATGGTAAATAGAAATATTTCTGAAATCAAGAGAGCGTTAATTGGATTGCGAGATAATAGAAGTTTGTGTGCTTCTATGGGAGAAAACAATAGGAAGATTATTGTTAACAAAGGTTGGAATTGGAACAAAAGAGCAATGAATTATCAAAAAATGTTCGATTTTATCTTAGGAGAACATTAACCATATGTGTTTTTTCCTGACAATCGATGTAGAGGAAGATAATCAATGGCGTCGAACTACGAAAGCCTCTTATAATAATATTGAGGGAATGATTGAGATTCAATCTTTGTGTGACGATTATTGTATTACACCTACTTATCTAATAACTTACGGTGTCAGTAAGAATGAAGAAAGCAAAGAAATTATTCGTGAATTATTTAAAGCGGGCAATTGCGAAATAGGGTCACATTTACATCCTTGGACAACGCCACCATACAATGAAAATTTTGTTAAATTCGCTTTTCCACATACTTATCTTTCAGAGCTTCCAACTGATTTACTTTCTAAAAAAATAATTAATCAGACCAATTCTATAGAAGAATTATCAGGACAGAAACCAACCTCATTCAGATCTGGAAGATATGGTTTGGACGGTAGAGTAGTTGCTCTGCTCCGAGAATTAGATTATAAAGTTGATACATCAATTACTCCTTTATATAATTGGGGTCATCATAGAGGAACTAAATATTCCGGACCCAATTTTTCTGACGCCCCATTTTCACCATATTTTATTAATGAATGTGATATTGTCTCTAATTCTAAATTTCTTGGAGATATAATTGAAGTTCCTATTACAATACGTAAAATTGGAACAAATTATATTTGGCTTAGGCCATTTCCTGGTTATTCAATAACCGATCTATTGGAATTGTGTCAATTTATCGTAGATCATGAAAATAAACCGATATTAAATATGATGTTTCACTCGAGTGAGTGGATGACAAATTGTAGTAAGTATAATACTAGCAAACACCAGAAAAAAGAATTAATTAATAAAGTCAGGAGTGTATTTGATTTTGTAAAAAAGAAAAATCTTAAGTGTATTGGCTTGTCTGAATTTTCTGATGAAAATCAATGAGTTTAATTAATTGATTTCCTAAGTAAATTGCGTATTCTTTAAAAGATTATTAAAACCTTTAATAGGCTATTAAATTTCCAAAAAGCTTTGATATTTTGTAGTTGGTATACCTAAAATTATTCGCAACCAGTCCCTTTTTAATATGAGGAAGAATTGAAAGGATTGTAAATGAGTTGGAGTAAACGCATTCCAGATTCCGCATTATTTATTTTTGCTCACCCTGATGATATTGAGTATTCAGTAGCTGGTACCGCAGCAAAATGGATCAAATATGGTTCAGAAGTTTATTACCTGTTACTTACTGGTGGGAAACCAGGTGAGACTATTCCGCCTGATCTTAAAGGGAAACCAGAAAATAATGAGGTTAGGAAAAAAGAACAAATTGAAGCAGGAAAGGTTGTTGGAGTCAAAGGATGTTTATTTTTAAATGAACCTGATGGCCTCTTAACTCCATCACTTGAAAATCGAAAGAATATAGTAAGGTATATTAGAAAGCTGAAACCAGATACAGTAGTATGTGACGATCCAAGGAATTTTTTTTCTAGTGAGTTGTATATTAATCACCCAGATCATAGAGCGGCAGGCATATTGGCTCTAGAGAGCGTGTTTCCTGCAAGCCAAAATGAGACATTATATCCTGATTTAGTGGCAGAAGGTCTTCATTCCCATCAAGTTAAATTTGTCTATATCAATACTTCAAAAAATCCCAATTGTTTTATTGATATCTCCGAGACTATTGATATTAAGATTCAAGCTTTAAAATTGCACGTCTCTCAAATACAAAACTCAAGAATTGATGATCAAATTCATCAATCCGCCAGATGGCAAGGTAAAAAGGTAGGTCTGAGATATGCTGAATCATTTTTCTGCATAAAGTGCAATTAATCCCAAAATGATGGCGGTAAATATGCTATAGTGGTTGGTGAATGTCAAAAGAAGTTATCCCACCCACTGGTGACAATCTACTAGACGACGAAAGTCGGGAGAAACTTCCACCCTTATACAGCGGGGAAGCGTTGGGCTTGATGGCAATGGCAATTGTCAAGTTCTTTACACCAGATGCGGGCTGGACATGGTATGCCAGCGAATTTGATGGCGAGGACGTTTTCTTTGGTCTTGTTTCCGGCTTGGAAACCGAGTTAGGCTATTTTTCCCTATCTGAACTGAAAGGACTAAAAGGACCATGGGGGTTGCCCATAGAACGCGATTTACATTTTGAGCCACAGACGCTGAAATCACTCATTGAAAAACACAAACAGCATTAACCAATGCAAAGTAAGTCATCATTGATTTCACAAATGTTTTGGGGTTTACCCTGGCCGGATATTTTAACGAATATTGGCAATCACCTTCACAAGATTACCAATAGAATATTTGGGCACGGGATCTATGAAGTCTTATCCTATGAAATGGAGCTTGATTTGCATGATGTCAAAGGGGAGAGGGCCAGTTATCAAAAACGTCAGGTCGTTCGATACCTTCAAGATCACGTCATCGCTTATCAGGATCAAGCCTGGGGGGATGGGGAGATATTATTAAATTACCGCTGTTCTCCAGGGAAAGCTGTAGATCGCTACCGCTTAGGGCATAAAACACTCACCCTGATTTCCCTCAGGCGAATCCAAAACCGGGGATCAAAAGATACCCTACAAATCAATTGGGATATGAAAAACACCTTTATCACACCGGTTGAGGAGTGGACAACGTCAATCAGCCACCGGATGCGAAAATTGAAGATTGATATTATTTTCCCCCATAAAAGACCACCCATTAATTTATGGTTGATTGAAACCAACCGTCAGAAGCAAACCGAGCTGGGACATGAACATCTTGAAGAATTACCAGATGGACGCTGGCAATTCTCCTGGACAAAAAATAATCCCAGGCTCTATGAAGATTACACAATCCGGTGGCAATGGTAAAAAAGAAGACGATGGATGTCGCGATCATCCATCGTCAAACTACTACGATCCACCTCCACCGCTGCTACACATGGCCCAACTCCTTTCACTGAAACGTAACGGGGAAATTAGAGCGATATATCGTTCTAATACTATTATATTCGATATCGAATATAATTCAAGGGCTTGTGATAACTGCGGTCAATCTTCGGGTTTTGGCCCAGGCCGCCGATCACGGGCAAGATATTCTTCAACTGCTGATTTGGTTGTGAACCAATTCCTACCCCCTAATTTGGTTCCCCAGAGTTCATCCTGTCTGATTAGAAGAGCTAAATGAGGTTGGGTTAGCCCGCTTATCTCAGCAGCTTTGTTGAGCGAAATCAGATCTTCGATATCAGGGATTTCGCTTTGGTTGTATTCATCGCTCATGCGATAGAGGAATTATACCTTTATCGTCTCTTCTGGTTGTGAATTTATCGTAATAACATGTGGAATCAATTATGACACGTTTATCAGATATAATTGTTTTGAAATAGATAAGTGAGGGAATAGATGAAAAATAGAATAATTTTGTTATTAATCATAATCATTACCGCGACACTCGCTTCATGTGCTCCTACCTCGAAAGCCGAGCACGACAAAACTGAATATCAGAACGCAGCAACAACCCAAATCACCGCAACAAACACTGCCTCTTGCACACCCAGACCAACGATTACACCAACTTATACAGCCTCTCCAACACTGACATTGACAGCCGAGCCGATGGTCCCCCTACCTGAGTTGATTCAGAACCTAAGCCCAGAAGAAACACAAGAAGTTTTGAGCCTGATGCAGGAACAGTTTCCGGCCAGCAAAGAAAACGACGCCTACCACTTCTTCTGCATTAGTGGAGAGCCTGTCAAGCCAGAGCTTAGTACCCAGCTGCCCACTGGTGAGGAAGTAGTGGTCACTCTGCCTTGTTATTACACGGATAGTGAGGGCATACAACAAAAAATCCAGATTCCCATTACTACTTTTTTTAAGGAAAACCTGACCCAAAAAAAAGCAGGTTACAGAACTAAATATTTAGAAGATGATGAGGAAGCGTGGACTTGGAGATATGAGGAGGTAGATGTAGATATGCAAGCTGGTTGGATGTGGAATGCAGGTTGGTCTGAGGCTGGCCATGTCATTTATTTGAACTTTGCCATGCCCACCGCAGAGAATGACTTTGCTATGTGGAGTGAAGATGGTTATTTTAATGAAGCCTTGCAAGCCCTAATGACTGCAGAGCAATTAGAGCAATTTGCCCAAACTGGTGATCCTAGCCTCTTACCGCAAACAGTTAGTGGAGAACCACTCTTGTTACCAGTTAATATTAGTTATGAGAATGTCTTTGGCAATATCCAGCACAGAAACTATTATGAAGATGCTAAGAATGATTAGAAGTTGTAAGTTGTGTCTCAAGGTCAGGACACGCATGTGTCCAATCGAACCTGCGTGATAAGCGCTTATCACGCAGGTTCGTTCAAGCGGCAACCCACAACGTGTAAGATAAGATAAATCACAAGAAATATCTTATACAATCATCATGATTACCTTGAGTAAACACCCCGATTCCTATAAAATGAAACATAAATACAAAATTGCAATATTTACGTTTGTATTCTAAAATGTAAATAAGGAAAATTCTTATTTACGTTTTCGATTGCGAAATTATGAAAAGAACCGATTTTTCAAATCAAGCGCCCGGCAAAGTTATTCACACACTGAATGACTATGAAGCCTTCATCCCTGATCCATTGCCGCCGGATACGGAATGGTCGAATAAACTCCTGGCGGCGTTGTCGCAAGCCGACCGCAGTCTTGCGCGCCTGGCAGAAGTAGGAAAATCGTTTCCTGTGCCGCACGTGGTGGTGAGGCCCTTTATCCGGAAAGAAGCCGTCCTATCTTCACAGATTGAAGGGACACGGACAACGTTTCAGGAATTACTTTCCTTCGAAGCTGGGCAATTAAGCCTGTTTCGAGATATAGAAGATCCTCGTGAAGTTCATAATTACGTCCAAGCGATAGATTATGGTTTAGAACGGCTAGAAACCTTTCCGTTGAGCATCCGCCTGATTCGGGAAATTCATGAGATCTTGATGCAGGGGGTAAGAGGCGAACACATGACTCCCGGGGAAGTGCGCCGGAGCCAAAATTGGATTGGCAGACCGGGAGCGACATTGGAAAAAGCCCGTTATGTGCCCCCACCCCCCAAAGAGATGCATGATTGTCTCTCAGACCTGGAGAAGTTCATCCACGCGGACTCAGACCTGCCCCCCTTATTACGAATTGGCATGATCCACTACCAGTTTGAGGCGATTCATCCGTTCCTGGATGGCAATGGGCGGGTAGGACGGTTATTGGTGACGTTTTTATTGGTCGCCTGGGGGTTACTCTCCCAGCCATTGCTGTATTTAAGTAATTTCATCGATATCAACCGGCAGGAGTACTATGATCGTCTGCTCGACGTCAGCCAAAAAGGCGCTTGGGAAGCCTGGCTCCTATTCTTCCTGGAGGGTGTGCATAGTCAGGCTGAGGACGCGAGTCATCGCATCTCACGTCTGGAAAATCTGCGATCATCTTACAGGGAGATGTTTGCTAAAGACCGCAGCAGAGAGACCTTAGAGACTTTGGTGGACTATTTGATTGGATCGCCGATCACATCCATCACACAAGCCCAGGAGAGCTTGAAGATTGGCAGCTTCAATATGATCCAGCGTAATATTGAGAAGCTGGAAGCCCTCGGAATAGTACGTGAAGTAACAGGAAATAAACGAAATCGGATCTATCACGCCGAAGAAATCCTGAAAGTTTTAGAGGAGCGCTTATAATAAAAGGAGGGAAATAAATCTGTTATCAAGATTGCGCTGTAAAATACACAGATATTCAATACATCCAGCATTCAAAATATGCTGAGGAGAACAATCTTTATGTCCACACAATATCAAAAGCTATCCAACCTACTCAAGAAACTTTTTCAATCCGATCAGGCGGATTTGGACTTCGGTATTTATCGCATCATCAACCAACGTCGAACTGAAATTAATAAGTTTTTGGATGAAGATTTATTGCCCCGGGTGCAAGCCGCTTTCTCTGATTACCAATCCTATGATAAAGAGGTGTTAGAGGAAGATTTGCAGGAAGCTATTGAGAGTGCGGAAAAATTAGGCGTGGAACCAGACAGCGCGCCAAAAGTACAGCAAATTCGGGAACGAATGGCAACCTACAGCGTGGATGTCAATGATTTGGAAAACCAGGTTTATTCCGCCCTCTACAACTTCTTCCGGCGTTATTATGACGAAGGCGATTTTATTTCTCAACGCCGTTACAAAGAAGGCGTCTACGCCATTCCATATGAGGGTGAAGAGGTAAAACTCTATTGGGCTAATCACGATCAATACTACATCAAAACCAGCGAGTATTTCCGGGATTACTCATTCAAGCTGCCCTCCGGCAAACGCGCCCATTTCAAACTGGTGGAAGCTGATACTGAAAAAGATAACCGCAAAGAGATTGACGACAGCAAACGCCGTTTTGTGCTGGCTGAGAACCCGCTGACATGGCAGGATGGCGAAGTGGTGATCCGCTTTGAGTTCCGCCCAGAAAAGGGTAAACAATCAAAGTGCAACGAAAAGACCTTGAAAACCATCTTCGGGTTACGAAAAGGGCTCGATGAACAGATCCAAAAAGACGCTCTGACCGAATTGGCCCACCCCGCCCCCACGGAAGGCAACCCGGAACGGACCTTGCTGGAAAAGCACCTGGAAGATTACACTCGTCGCAACACACATGACTATTTCATTCACAAAGACCTGGGAAAATTCTTGCGCCGTGAGTTGGATTTCTATATCAAAAATGAGGTCATGCACCTCGATAATATCGAGAATGAGAGCGCACCGCGGGTGGAAGAATACTTGAGCAAGATCAAGGTCATCCGCCAAATTGCGCATAAGATCATCGACTTTCTAGCACAGATTGAGGATTTCCAGAAAAAGCTGTGGCTTAAGAAAAAATTCGTGGTGGAGACTAATTACTGCATTACGCTGGATCGCATCCCAGAAGAACTTTATCCGGAGATTGCCGCCAACGATGCCCAAAGAGAAGAATGGGTGCGTTTATTTAATATCGATGAGATTAAACGAAACGGAAAACTTTTTAAAGTTTCTTATAGCAAGCCTCTAACTGTTGAATTTCTAAAAGCAAATCCTTATTTGGTCATTGACACTAAGTTTTATGATCCAAGTTTCAAATATCAATTGTTAAATGATATTACCGAGTTAGATAGAGAATTAGATGGTATTTTAATTCAAAGTGAAAATTTCCAAGCGTTAAGTTTAGTAAAACAAAAGTATTCGGGTGAAATAAAAACAATTTATATAGATCCTCCTTATAATACAGATTCTACTCCTATCGTTTATAAAAATGGCTATAGACATTCCTCATGGGCCTCTTTAATGTATGATCGCATGACATTATCAATGGAGTTTTTGAGTAACAGTGGGATAAAGACAGTAGCAATTGACGATACCGAATTAATAACTTTATCCAAAATCTTAGAAGATATCGCCCCAGAATATCGACTTACTAGAGTTTCAGTAGTCCACAATCCCAAAGGTTCAATCACAAAAGATTTTAACAGAGTACATGAATATGCAATTTTCCTAACAAAAGAAGATGAAAAAGACGTAATTGCAAGAACTTTGGAAGAAAACGAAAGACCACGAAGAATGCGTAGATGGGGAGAAAATTCTCTACGAACAGAACGTAGATTATCTTTTTATCCAATATACGTAAAGGATTCTAAAATCATTAATATTGGAGAAGTTCCTCCTGATGATTTTCATCCAGACGGCAGAAATGAATTAACAGAGGATGGATTAATTAAGATTTGGCCCATTGATCAAAATGGTGTAGAAAGACGGTGGAATTTTGGTTTAGATAGCATTGAAGATAATTTAGATCGGATCACTGTTCAGGAAGTCAGCGATACACTAGACTTATTTGTAACTCATGAGCTTACCGTTCCAAAAACTGTTTGGAAAGGTGGCGAGTTCGATGCAGGAAGTTATGGGAATACACTTTTAATAAACATATTAGGAGAGAAATTATTTAACTTTCCTAAATCCATTCATCTAGTTGAGAAATGTATCTCATTATCTACCTCAGAAGATAATAAACTAATAGTTCTTGATTACTTTGCAGGATCAGGAACAACTGGACACGCAGTAATCAACTTGAATCGGGAAGATGGTAAAAAACGCAAGTACATACTTGTCGAAATGGGACAATACTTCGATACGGTTCTAAAACCAAGAATTAAAAAAGTTGTTTATTCCGAAGATTGGAAAGACGGTAAACCCGTATCTCGCAAAGGCTCCAGCCATGCATTCAAATACATGCGATTGGAATCGTATGAAGACACGCTGAACAACCTGTCACTGAAACGACCTGAAACAGCGCAAGCAGCACTGCTAGATGACTCTTCGTTTGGTGAAGATTATCTACTGCATTACATGCTGGACTTTGAAAGTCAGGGCAGCTTACTCGATCTGGAACGCTTCGAAACCCCATTCGACTATAAACTGCAAATCGCCAGCAGCACTGTGGGCGAAACCGAGGCAATGCCGGTTGATTTAGTCGAAACATTCAATTACCTGCTTGGCCTACACGTGCAAAGCATCCGAAAAATTGAGGATGCGGTAGTCGTAAATGGAACCACCCGTGACGAAAAACAAATCTTGGTCATCTGGCGGACAGTTTCTGAAATGAATAACAAACAACTGAACGACTTTTTTGAATCGCATTTAGCTGATGAAAGCAAAGAAATCACGGATATTTACGTCAATGGCGATAATAATCTCGCTAATATCCGTTCAGACGATCAACATTGGACTGTACACTTAACGGAAGAAAGTTTCCACCGATTGATGTTTGAAGGGTAAGCAAAAATGGATAAACAACCCCAAGAAAATTCGGAGAACTATGCTGATCTGGAAAACAAGAAACAAGATTATCTTGCGATTTCTTTACAGAGCCTTGCAGGGATGATCCCTGTTGCTGGAAGCATCGTAGCAGAAATCATAGGAGAACTAATCCCCAATCAGCGAACAGATCGGATTGTCGCATTTCTCATAAAATTGGATGAAAAAGTTGCTCATATCGAGAAAGAGGCTTTGGAACACAAACTCCAACAGACAGAGAACATCGATTTATTTGAGGATGCTTGTTTCCAGGCTTCCAGGGCATTAACTGATGAAAAATTAGAATATATCGCTAATGCCTTTGCCAATAGCTTAACCCAGGATGAAGTTGCATATCTTTATAAAAAGAAACTAATGTGGCTTTTAGGTGAATTGAATGAGAATGAAATCATTATTTTGACGAACTACACTTATCCTCAATATATTGGAGAACCTAGTGATTTTTACGAAAAGCATAAAGACATAATAAATATTTCTTCACCTACAATTGGTTCAAGTGATGAGGAATTGAATGAAGTCAGTTATAAGCGGTCTTTCAGGGAAAGACTGAACCAATTGGGATTAATACGTCCTAGATATAAGAAACCCAGAAGAAATGAATTTCCAGATTTTGATTATAAAACAGGAAGAGTAAAATCCTCTGGATACGAAATAACCAACTTAGGAAAATTGCTGGTCAAATTCATCAATGAAGAAATGGAAAACATGGATGCCAGTGAATAGCCAGACAACTCTGTTCGAAAACAAACTCGTCCTCAATAAATGGGTTTTTTCTGTGTTGGAAGTAAGTGACTTCGCGGAAATCCAACACTGGTTGAAAGACGATGCCTTGGAAGGTGTGAACGAGGAAAACGTCACTCATTTCAATGAGGTGCTTTCAGCGCATTGGGGGAAACGCACCCGGGTGAACAAAGATGATATGCTGCGCTATGACAATAACATCGTCCATCACTGGCAGCGAATCACCGCCAAGCGGAATGTCAGTGAAGGCCGTACGCTGCATCTCAAGTATTTCCAATATCTGGCCCTGCTCTTCACTGAAATATACCTAGATAGTTTTTTTCGAGATCCAGAAGCGTTGCTTGCTGAGATCAACTCAGTGATCGAAACCTACAATGACGGCAAACCGGATAAAGACCAAGTGGAAACTTTCGAAGCCAGCGAACTCAATAAACTGGCTTTCTGGATGGCGACCGGCAGCGGTAAGACGCTCCTCATGCACTGCAATCTCTTGCAGTACCAACACTATCTGAAAAAGCACCGCAGGGAAAATGAGATCGACCGGGTGATCCTGCTCACGCCCAATGAGGGGCTGTCCGAGCAGCACCGCAAGGAATTTGCGCTTTCAGATATCGAAGCAGGGATCTTCTCCAAGCAAGGGCTGGGAAGCTTTATCAATCAAAATCGCATTGAGATTATCGACATTCACAAGCTGGCGGACTCCAGCGGCGATAAAACCGTGGATGTGGCTGCCTTTGAAGGCCGCAACCTGGTGTTGGTCGACGAAGGCCATTCCGGCGCCAGCAGCGGGGGCGATGGAGCTTGGATGTCCCGCCGTAATGCCCTCTGTGAAAACGGTTTTTCTTTTGAATATTCCGCCACTTTTGGGCAGGCGATAAAGTCGAGTGACCATCTGACGCAAGTCTATGCCAAAAGTATTTTGTTTGACTACTCCTACCGCTTCTTTTACAAGGATGGCTACGGCAAGGAATATCGCATCCTCAACATGGAGGATGACACCCAGGAGGCGCAGCGCTATCGCTATTTGAGCGCCTGTTTGCTGGCTTTTTACCAGCAGCAGAAGGTGTATGAACAAAACCCATCGGATATGCTGGCATATCTGATTGAAAAGCCCCTATGGGTATTTGTCGGTGGCAGCGTGAAAGCCGTCTACCAGCGCAACAAGCGCAAAGTCTCCGACGTGCTCGATGTGATCCTTTTTCTGGCGGAATTCACACTTCCGGAAAATCAGGGAGAAAACCTTCGGATCATTGACCAATTCCTCAAAGGAAAAGCCGGATTGCTGGATGACCAGGGCAATGATATTTTTGAACGTAGTTTTGAATACCTGGCTAGCCTGCGGATGTCAGCGACCCAGGTATTTGAGGATATCCTGAAAGTCTTATTCAACAGTGATGGCGTTGGCCGGTTATTTGTTGAGGAACTCAAGGGAAGTGAAGGGGAAATCGGACTAAGAGTAGGTGAGAACGAATACTTTGGTCTGGTCAACGTTGGCGATCCCAGAGCCTTATGCCGGCTGGCTGAAAAACACAATGAAGTGATTGTCACCGAACAACCGCTGTCGACATCATTGTTTCACGCACTCGACGAACAAGATTCCAGGATCAATATTCTGATTGGCTCGCGTAAATTCATGGAAGGCTGGAATAGCTGGCGTGTCTCCACAATGGGGCTGATGAACATAGGGCGGGGAGAAGGCACGCAAATCATACAACTCTTTGGGCGAGGCGTACGCCTCAAGGGGCAAGACTTCAGCCTCAAACGCAGTACCGCTTTCCAGGACCAACCGCCCCGGTATGTCCCGCTGGTCGAGACGTTGAATGTCTTCGGCGTGCGCGCTGATTACATGCGTCAATTTGAAGAATACCTGGCAGAGGAAGGGCTCCCCACTGAAACCCAAAGGGTTGATTTCGTCATGCCTGTTATTCCCAATTTAGGTACAAATAAGCTCAAGCTTATCAAGGTCAAGTCGGGAATGGATTTTAAAAAGCAAGGGGAAAAGCCCCTGTTGGGCTTGCCAGATGACCAACTCAGACGCAGGCCCATCTCAATGAATTGGTATCCCCACTTGCAGGCGATTTCAAGCCTGGGCGTGGATGAAGCGGCTGCTAACCTGAACCAGGGCAAGTTCACCGAGAAACACATCGCTTTTCTAAACCTGGACCAGATCTACTTTGCGTTGGAAGATTTCAAAGCAGATCGCGGCTGGTACAACCTCAATATCTCACGGGAAAACCTGCGTGACTTGTTACTGGATGGCTCCTGGTATCAGCTTTATATCCCAGCTGATGATCTGGCATTCAATAACTTTGAACAAGTTTTTCGCTGGCAGGAAATTGCGACGGCACTGCTCAAGAAATACATGGATCGCTTTTACAAACACAAGAAAGCTGCGTGGGAAAGCGATCACCTCGAGTACCGTGAACTCACCCCGGATGACCCCAATTTCATCTCGGAATATCACATCCTGGTGGAGGAGTCGCGCACAGAAATCATCCATACCCTGGAAGAAATCAAACAAGCCGTTGAAAGCGGTGATTTTCGGCTTATTGAATATGAGCGCATGTCAGCCATCATGTTTGAGCGGCACCTTTACCAACCCCTGCTATATTTGGGAAACGGGATGGATATTGAGATCAAACCGGTCGCGCTCAACGAAGGTGAAAAGGATTTTGTGAAAGACCTGAAAAAATATTACGATCAAAACCCTGCGACCTTTGAGGGCAAGGAATTGTACTTACTGCGCAATCGAAGCCGGGGCAGCGGGATCGGCTTCTTTGAGGCTGGCAATTTCTACCCGGATTTCATTCTCTGGATCGTCAAGGGCGACCAGCAGCACGTCGCCTTTATTGATCCACATGGCATGGGCAGGGAAGGCATTGAGAGTCCTAAAGTTCAATTCAATAAGGAGATCAAACAACTTGAAGAAGAATTGGGAGATCCAGAAGTAATCCTGGATTCGTTCATTGTTTCCCCAACACCCTTAGCCGAAATCCCACAGCAAACGCGGGAGTTGAATAGAGAAGAGTGGGAAGCACGTCATGTATTGTTCCAAACTGATGACAAACAAAGCTATATTGTTAAATTGATTGACGCTATAGTTTAACATAAGGAAAATTTATTGATGGCAAGGAAGAAAAGAACAAAAGAAGAGCTAATCAAATCATCAGACCATCTACATTATGAATTGTGGATGTTTCAATCTTTAGCAAACATCATGACTTCCAATTTATTTGGGGCAGGCCCAATTAATAATTCAGTGCTTGAAGCTTTTATTATTCACACTAGAAACTTAATTTATTTTCTTTTTGCCGAAAATCCAAATAACGACCATGTTGTAGCAAGCGACTTTATTGCTAACTGGAAAGAACTTTGCCCCGAAAAATCATATTTTTTACAAAAGTCTGAACGACGTTCTCATAAAGAAATTGCACATTTAAGCTATGATCGACAAAAAGTTACACCAGAAGATAAGCCTTGGGACTACATACGCGTTGAACATGAGATAATGGAAATTTTCAGATTATTTTGGGAGCACGTGCCAAAAGAGTTGCTAGGTAGTCGGTGGGAAAACGCTCATTAATCTACATTCTATTCTGCGTTATAGGATGACGATAAATAGAGTAGTTAATATTAGTTTTTTAGCCCGATAGCAAAAATTCATACTTAAAACCCCAACTAATTTTCGGGCATTTTAGGACATATTATAGGATTAATTAAAGTTGATTCTTCCTTAAGAGATAGAAGTTATATAAAAACATACCGGATACCACGCCTGGTTTGGTGTGTCGCAAAAGAAAGGTTGTGCGACGAAAAATTCTATTTATTCATCAAAAAACTAGTTTTGGTTGTTTACTTTGTTCTTATCAAATGGAATCTCTACGATCAATGGTTTTTGGCTTTTGAATGCTTTCCCAAAAATTAAAGTGTGCAACCTAGGTAATTGTGGAATTGCATTAACATAAACACTACCAAAAGTATTTTTAAGGAAGTTAAGGCTTGTATCATCAAAACAGTTGAAACTAACAATTGTATTGCATTGAGTGAGAATTGATTTACTTACAGTTGCAGTCCTCTGGGCTATTACAAGAAGACCGATTCCAAATTTCCTTCCTTGTAATGCAAGTTGGGAAATTTTTCCTACAAGTCCTTTTGAATCAAAATCTCCAAGTCCCATCGTTGATGGTTCCGGCATAACAGTATGTGCTTCTTCAACCACAACTAAAACTTTTTTCATATGTAGATGTTCTTTTGCATAATTAAGTAATTCTGTAAGGTATACCTCGGTTATATACAAAGTGGCTTGGGTATTTGAAAATTCTCTAAGAGAAATAATGCCAATATTGGACTCTTTGTTTTCAATAAAATCTGTAATTTTTTCTAGTATATGTTCTCTAGCTTTTTCCATAAAACTTTTTAATGCTTTTTTCTCCTCCGTTTTGGAAAATTTTCCGATATCCACATTGAATAGAAGATCTTCCAACTTTATTGAAGCTTCATCAGAAATTGTAAGGTTAATTGGGTTATGAGTCTCCAAAGCGCCATCATATTTCATCGTAAGATCGATACAAATAACTTTATACCCTTTGTCAGCTGTGTGGCGGATAATATCCAACCCCAATTCTGTTTTACCTGATCCAGTCACCCCTAAAATGGCAGTATGGTATTCCATATTATTAATGAAATCACCTCCCACTTCAATCTTTGTGTTCGGAATTATTCCAAATACAAAATCATTTTCCTTGTCAACTAACTGTGCATCTTCACCAAAGACTTCACTTTCAGCAAAAACAGGTGTATTAATTCTTGGTAACCAAGTGTAATTTTCAAAACCTCTATCAGTAAGTATCCCCAATTGTCTAGCAGTACCAATTTGATATCCATACCGATTAGTTTGAAAAGATTCTTCACTTGTATTTCCATTAAGAATTTGGTAGTAAACAGGTTTACCAAATTCGGGACACCAAACAAGCATTCCTTCCCTGCATAATTGAGGTTTTATTACCTCAAAGCGAATTTCAGAAATTTCGGAGTCTTTGGATATAAATCCTATTAGTTTAGAAGTGGATTCTCCACCTAAAGCCTGGCTGATTTCGTTTTCAGTAAAGGTAATATCATCAGGAAATTCATAGATGTTGCCACTCTCATAACCTTTAAATCTTTCTATACGTAATGGCACATATATGCCAGTTGCAATAACGTTTTCTCCCTGGTGTTGTTCGTACAAAGGAACCGTAAGGCACTGCGTCCCATTTGCTTCTTGAAATAATTTTGGTGAATTTGGTTTCCAGAGAACATCTTTATTTAATTCAATATGAATAATATTCGGCCAGTCAGTTCGGATAATTTCTCCGATTTTTCTCTTGTTTTTCCTTTTTCCAAATAGCCGACTAATACAGGCAGGAATGCCCAAAGGCCAAATGACAATAAAGATCCCCCAAAACATAAGCAAATATAAAAATGCCATAGATTGATGATCATAAAATGAAATCAGGCCAAAAAGAAATAAGATTGAGTAAAGAATTCTTGCGCGACCCAAAATTACAACTGGATGATATATCTTTTCAATTAAATTTCTTTGTACATCTGGCATTTCTTTACTATTGCTGAGACCAGTGCATAGTACACCGAGTACGAAAATCACTGCACAATAACCAAAGAATAACCACCACAAGAATTTATTTGATATCCGATATACTGGTAAAAGAGTAATCATTCCCATAAAGGAGTTGACCATAGATTCTGCGGGACTGGTATAGAAAAATTCTTGTACAGTTGAGCCAAATACAACCATAAAGAGCGCCCCTTGGAAAATCATATTTTCAAAAGGGTCTTCAGGAATGAAATTACCTGTTAATTTTTTTGCAAGAAATGAGATGACAGCTACGGCAAGGAATAGTATAAAAATTCTTACCGAAGGTTTTACTTGTTTTTCGTTCCCCATTTTATCTCCAATATCTTTGAACCTATCTATAATAATAACTAAAACACAATTTTTGAAATCTTTATCCTCGCAGCAAGCTGCGGGAAAATGCCCTCTTTACAATTATAACCCGGTTTTGAATTTGATTATTTCGATAGACAGGAGCATCATCCTGCCTTAGAATGCAGATACGTTATTCGAGAACCCAGGGAGAATTAATGTCTACACAATTTTAAAAATAATTTCGCTTCTAAAGGAACATTTCCAAACTGGCCAAGCTGAATTAGATTTTTGTATGCATAAGTTGATCAACCAATCTGTAAATTCATTATTTTTGTTACTCTTGAAAATACTTCCTTAATTTTTGTTTCCCCTTTTGTAATTCAAGCCTTGCATGAAAAATTATTTTTTCCTTCATAATAGTTTCCAGTCATACAATGAAAAAGACATGATAATAGTCAAATGTGTCGATCAGAAATATCAGCTTTGAAATACGTAAAGAAAATCAATTTTTCAAACAGCAAGGATTTTTATTGTCGATTGATGATTAAGGGCTTTTCTAGATTTTCACACCGTTCCAGATCCAGGCAGATATAAGAAAATTGGTAAAGATAGAAGATACAAAGAGAAATAAGGAAAGTAATTATCACAGCAATAATCCCCCATTTTTTTAGATCTCTTGCTAGTTTTGTTTTTAGATCTTCTGGCATGAGGTCAAAATATCATAACTATAGATAAAGATCAAATCGGTATGACTGTGGATCCTTCAGGAGGAACCTTTCTGCAATGGGTTTTCCTATCCCCCATTGGTTGAGCGATCCTGTAACGCATTGGCTGTTCGTTTCATTTTTTCAGCGATCGCTTGCGATTGGTTCAACGAAGTTTAAACCCTACATTAAACAATAGACTAATTAGCTGAGAAACCCAATATGTTCACTGAGAACAATTCAGTAATTATTCCCACTACGTGCAAACATTTATATAGCGGTTTTTTTCTTAGAGCAATGGACACAATGTTTATTATGTTTTCTGGATTAGGGGGCATTGCCTTATTGATTGGAAAATTCATCAAGATTCTTATATCTTGGATTACTACGTATGGGAAATGGGTGTATTATGCCAAAGATTAAATTATCTTAAGAATTGGACGTTAACCAAATCAAACCCTCCTCATTCCAAAGTGAGAAACATCTTCAACGTTTATTATAAGTAGATCCTACAGAATTAGTGGATGTCGGATTTATCGCTTCAGAATTTAAGACTGCTGATCGTTAAAGAGATCAAATAGACAATATCGGATTGGATCAGAATTGACCTCCAACCATTATTGAAAAAAAGATAATTTCCAACACAATGCAGAATCAAATGAAAATCGAAGATTATAATATGAGCAACTCTACTTGGAAGAAATTAATAATATGCACCCTCAGAATATTCGATAAACAATATATAATAAGATCAAACATAGCCTTATAGATTAACGTAAGATTTTTTCCTTCTAATCATAGACACCTATCGTTTACATCCCAAATCCACAGGATGTTGTCAGACATGAAGGAAGTTAATTGTTGAAGATCACTACAGAAATTACAGCCAAAATATATGAACGAATTAAATGAATCAGACCCATTAAGCAAAGACGAGCGCGAACGCTCTAATTTTGTCCGTGAGTTGGTACAGTGTGCTATCGAACCGCACCTGAATGACATACCATACCTGGACACCGTACCTCCAAAACGGGTAGTGCAGTTCTGGGATGATCTTGACCATTTGCCTCAGGACGTTAGGGAATGCATGGATTCTTGGAAGGACCTTGAGAAATTAGGTTTCGATATTCAGGTTTTCGATAATAACTCTGCAAGGGAATTTATCCGGACCCATTTGGGCTCGTCCTACTCAAACGCTTTTGACAAGTGCTATCACCCCTCAATGAAGTCAGACTACTTCCGCTACTCTTACATTTTCGTGGAGGGAGGTTTCTACATTGACGCAGATGATGTTTATCATGGAACGGCAATCGATCACCTCTTTTCAGATGGTCGATTGAAACTGCAACCTTTCTGCTACGATATTTCGACAGCACAGATGGTTCCACCATCAAATTTTATAAATTTGGTAGAAAACAAATTAAATTGGATTTTCTACTTTAATACTACCCCTTTGATTGCGGCTCGCAATCATCCTATTGTAGAACGTGCATTGCTGAATGCTACGAAATCACTCGATCAGGAATTCATGGGCGAGTTACCTGAGGTTCAAGCAACCACTGGCCCTGGCAACTTGACAAGATCAATATTCGAGATGCTTACAGAAGAAAGCTGTCCTAAGGAAGCACTACTCATTGTTCACGATTGGGAGAAAATTTCCACAAGTAAATGGCCACTCAGTTACCGAAACGATAAGAGAAACTGGAGACTTTCAAATCAGCGTACATATCAACCCTCTTCGCGCGTGGAGGATCTATGAACTTAGCGCGCCCTTTGCAAAAAATCGGTGGCTGCGCATTCCGGTTCTGGCTGGCTCTCCTGAGGCTCCTGCCAAAGCAGAAGTGCCAAGCGTTTAATATCCAAGGTGTCCAGAAAGACTCTCGGATTGAGAAAGTCTATGTCATCAATCTTAAACGTGAACAATGTCGCTGGTCCATGATCCAGAAAGAACTCCGTCGAGTATTGGATTCGTCTGGGGAAGAACTCGTAAATTTAACCGAACGTTACTTCGCCGTTGACGCTAATGAATTCTTGGAGGATCCGCCCAAAGATGCCAATATTGATCCATATTATACGCTCGGAGATCAGCTTTTTGTAGAACCCCAGCCATTGGCTTTTCCTACAAAATTTGAACTAAATTCTCCAATTCGAATGAGCCGCGCTGAGATTGCAGTCGCTCGTTCTCATATCAATGTATGGAGAAAGATTGCGGCGAGTAATTTTGAATACGCAATGATTCTAGAGGACGATGTTTGGTTCCATCACAGGTTCGCAAAACATCTGAACCAGGTGTGGAAGGAAGTCGTGAGCGAATGCGAAAAGAGAGGAAAATTCGATATTTTTTATCTATCATATTTCGAAGCAAATCATGGTGCGCCAAAGACCTTTCTTTCAAAGAACGTATTCCGCCCATTTCGAGGGCTCTGGCATCTTTCCGGATACATTCTCTCCCGCGAGGGTGCTGAAAAATTACTTCGAATGCTTCCTTGCTGTGGCCCCATTGACCTCTGGATAAATCACAAGTTCGAGGCGCTGGATGTTCGGGCGATTAAACAGCCGATTATTAGCCAACGACGGGACACTATATCGACTAACTCATATTCTATCCTTACCCCTCTCACTTCAATCGGTGCGATCAATAGTAAAGGAGTATCTTTATTTAATATCCGCCCGATTGAGAAGCCGGTGTTTGTTTTTGGCCCTGAAGGCTCCGGTCATTCATCGCTAGCAATGGCTTTGAGTATGCTCGGATATAGATGCTGCAGTGATCTCGAAGCTTTACCACTTTTAGAACTAAAACGGCTTCTTGAAGGAAAGAAACGACGAGTTTTTAACGCATATGTTAATATCGGATCTTTGGACTCAAAAGTAAGGGAACTCCGGAGTCTTTATCCGAGAGCAAAATTCATTCTTACCACTGATAAAGGCTTCACTACAGGTAATATTGTAGCAAATATTGGAGGCGAGCTCAATGGCACCGACATTGCGGTGCTTAACGCTGAGGAACCTAACAAATGGCAAGTTATTTGCAACCACCTCAGATGTGCACCACCCGTCAGCTCTTTTCCTAAACTAAAGGACCTCGGCCAAAGGCCAATCCTACAGGAAACAATTGTAGAAAACCAATTCATAAAATGTAAGAAGCCTAGATGGGACAATTCACCATGGGTCGTTGAGCCTCGTAAATGGTGGTCAGGAATTCGTTCCGTCCAGAAAAAGGATGGGCAAGGTTGCACTCAAAACCTCGTCAGGATCAACGATAGTTTGGAAAACCTCGACACAAAACGCTGGACTTTGAGAAATGACACTTTCACAGACAATTTGGCGCTGTTTCGCTCCTCGAACGTCGAGATTAAATCTGGTATCGGAGCCGTGCTTTATGTTAAAAGTGAGCCTCTAGGTGTTCGAGACTACAGTGCAGCCTCGATATGCAGCCGGGATCAATATTTGTACGGAAAATTCGAAGCCACAATTCAAGCTTCAAATGTACCCGGCGTAGTTACCGGATTCTTTCTCCACCGAAACTCACCGCGTCAGGAGATAGATATCGAGATCGCGGGAAATAGGCCAGATCGGGTTATCGTCAATGTCTTCTATAACCCAGGTGGTGATGGAGCAAACTTCGACTACGGCTATAGAGGTACTCCATACTATATCTATCTCGGGTTTGATGCTTCCAAAACGGGACATCGCTTCACCATTGAATGGAGCCCGTGTGAGATCCTTTGGAGAGTTGACGGCCATCTTATCCATAGACGCGTGATTTGGAATCCGACACCAATACCGCATCTTCCAATGACATTACAAGTCAACAGCTGGCCAACTCGTTCTACTCAACTTGCCGGGCGAATCAATAAAAGACGGCTTCCGGGAACTGCGATATTGGAATCCATCTCTTTGAATACGAACACCATTACCTCCTCGACCAAATCTAAGGCTAATGGGATGCTACAAACAAAAACTGAATTGTTTAACATTGGAGAGTTAACAAGATGATTATTCTATCTTACAATCCGGGCCACGATGGTGCATTCGCTTATCTTGAAGATGGACAACTAAGAGCGTCTTTGGAGTCTGAAAAAAACTCTCGTTATCGGTATTCTCCCTTAGCAGTTCCGGATGTTTTCAATGTTTTCAGTGAACTCAAAGAGGTTCCAGACGTACTATGTAGAAGTGGTTGGTGGCCAAACGACACGCATCTACATGAACAGCAAGGGATTGCTGGGTACCATGGCATCAATAACGACGACATAATTATTGGCAAAAGACGTCTATTGGGGAAGACCGTTGAATACTTCTCATCTTCCCATGAACGATCACATCTTCTTTGTGCCTTTGGAATGTCAAATCTGCCCAAGGGCACACCTTGCTATGCGCTGCTTTGGGAAGGCGTAATCGGATCGTTCTACGAAATTGATGCCGAATTAAACATAGCAAAGATCGCCGATGTCATGCCTGAACCAGGACATCGATATGCCTTGCTCTACGGTCTGGCTGATCCGACTTTTGATATGAGTGTCGCGGAATTCTCCCGATTTTCTGACGCAGGTAAGCTTATGGCTCTTGCTTCATTTTCGAAGCGTAGTAAGCCTACTGATGAAGAGGAAGAAATAATCGCTTTCTTAATGCAGGATTGCATACACCTCAAACCGAAGGAGTGTGAGAGTTTAAGGCAATACAGACACTACAACATTGGCTTGGATGATAAGGAATTTCGTAATTTCGCAGGTATTTTTAGCGACAAAATATTTGATCGTTTTTATCAATTTGCGAAGTCGAAGATGAAGAAACGTTTGCCATTGTTGATTACTGGCGGGTGCGGATTGAATTGTGACTGGAACACTAAGTGGAGGGAATCCAATCTCTTTTCGGAGGTATTCGTGCCGCCCGTCGCCAACGATTCAGGGTCAGCAATAGGCACAGCCATTGATGCGCAATTTTATTTCACAGGAAACCCCAAAATAAATTGGAGTGTTTACTCTGGCCTTGAATTTGAAACCAATGGGTTATTCGATGCATCTGTATTTGATGAATCCGATACAAACTACAAAATAATTGCCGACATGCTGGCTAACAATCTGATTATCGGATGGGTAAATGGGAAATATGAAATTGGACCACGAGCGCTGTGCAATCGTTCCATACTTGCGTCGCCGTTTCAGCATAGCACTAGGGAACGGTTGAATGTGATTAAACAGCGTGAACAGTTCCGTCCGATAGCACCTGTCTGCCTGGAAGAAGATGCTGAAAAATGGTTTAACTGCAATCACCCAAGCTCATTTATGCTTTACATATTGCCCGTTTCTACAGATGCATTAGAAGCTGTAACCCATGTCAATGGAACAGCGCGCATTCAAACAGTGTCTCCCGAGTCTAATATTCAAATGCATAAATTGCTTGAAGCGTTCAAGTTACGCACTGGATACGGTGTTTTGTGTAATACTTCTCTGAATTTCAAAGGAAGAGGGTTTATAAACAACATAGCTGATCTATCAGCATATACAATAAAACATGGTTTAGACGGCTTTGTGGTTGAAGGGCGTACCTATATGTTGAAGTCATCAGAAAATTATCAAGCTTACATGAAGTTGCCAATCTCCAAAGCTTGACCTGCCCCCTAAAAACTGATCCAAAAATAATGATAGTCTTTAGAGAAAATGGAGGTTAGGCAAGGATAATTCCCTTGAATGAGCTAGAATAATTAAGTTTCTTTCCAAAAATTTCATTCGTTTCCCGAAAAACCTTTCCAAAATAGTAAATTGTTGCCAATCTGTTGCCAATAGTCTGGAAACTATAGCAGATATAGACAAAATGGACGCTTAATACTCCAATATCTTGACCATATGGATATAATTGACTCCTATATACACTGTGGATACAAGTACCTCTGACCTCAAATCAATTGGTTGAGCATTCGAGTAGCACTTACACGATATTTATGGGTCTTAATCGCTGTTGGACTATCGTAAAGATGGGCACAACTTATAAAAACAGGACTACAGAAAGAAGAAAGTAATAAGAAAATTTAATGGTAAACGTAGAAAACGGCTGTACCCAATAGTGTCATAGAAATTATCTTCCCTGTCTCCATATCGGGTGCAATTTGGGTGCAGTTAGCATGGAAACCCTGTAATTTATGGACACAATGGACATATAAATCGGTTCATTTACCCCTAGAAATCCCCTTTTCTGCGAGATTCTTAGCAAATTTCACACCCTGGTTATGTCTTTTAAGCCATTGGTTGGGAGTTCGAGCCTCCCCACGCTCACTTTTTTTAAGGTGAATTGTGAATGGGGGATGGTGAATAGTGAAAACAGGTATGAGGTAATAGGTATTGGGAATTAGGAAAAAAAGCTTGTCTTCACGAGGAACCGCCGAAGGCATGGACGTGGCGATCTGAGAATATTTTGGTGGGCTGCAATCCCACCCAACAACTTATCACATTTCAACACTAAAATAATCCGAATCCAAATTCTTTATTTCATATCTTATTCTCGTAGAAACACCAATATCATAATCTATCAACAAATTGGCTAATCTATCACCATTAATTAGAATTACTTTGATATTCAATCCTGACACATATGAAAGAGCATCATTGGTAAAGTCGGACGTAGTAATAAAAACTCCTTTATTAGAGTTATTACCAGTTAATGCACCAACAAATGCTTGAACATTTGGACGGCTTACCTTTGTTTCTCTTTGCCATTTCTTAGCCTGAATATATATAGACTCCAGGCCAAGCCTATCTTCATCAATAATCCCATCAATACCACCATCACGGACACCACCTACTGCTCTGGCAGCATCTCTATGAGTTCCTCCATAGCCCATTGCCACCAATAAATCCACAACTAATTTTTCAAAAAAGGCTGGAGGACTACTAATAATAGTGTCCAGTAATTCATCAGCTAGGTCTAATCGGATTTTTTGATACGCATTTTCCAAAGCTTCATCAGGTGTTAATTTATCATTTTCCTCTACTGATTCTTCCTCAAGTTCATCTTTATGATGTGTTTGCCTGAAGGCAACAAATTCAGGAAATTTTTTCAGGTAAACCATATTTATCTGTGGTGGATTTTCTTCAAGAACATCTTGTCCCCTTCGGGTGATCTTAAAGTATCCGCGTTTTGGATACTCTAGTAAACCGGCTTTTTTTAAATGGGTTTTTGCCCACCCTACCCGATTATAAAATTTGGGACTGCCGCTTGGAATCAACCTTGATCTTTCATCTTCTGATAAATTATACTCATCAGCCAACTTCTCTGTTGCATTAGTGATATTGTGGATTTCACCATCACCAGCAAGTCTCAATAATGGCAACATAATCGATTGGAAGTCAGGAATCGCCATTTTCCCTCCAAGTATTGATTATAAATAAAATAGCCTGTCATTATTGTATCTTAAAAAAAGTATTCAAAGTGTACAACAATCTCCAATGTAGTGATCAATTCGGTAATTTTCAGGACTAGCATACCTCCCTCTGTCAACTCTGGGGGGCGATACTGGCCAAAATAGTTGTAGGGCGGGCAGCGGTTTTCGGTCCACCACATCCTTGTCGTCGCGAGGAACCACCAAAGGTGGTGACGTGGCGATCTGAGGGAGAAGAGAATATTTTTGTGGGTTGGGAACCCACCCTACAACTTACGCCGGGAATATTATTTGAATGTGATTCTTAGATTGCCACGTCGGCTTCTACGAAGCCTCCTCGCAATGACAGGCGTTGGGTGGGCAGTGGTTTTCTGCTCACCACTACTTTGCCTTTGCGAGGCATTACCGCACATGACGATATGAGAGATATATTTGGTGGGTTAGGAACTTACCCTGCGACATGGCGTGCAGGCTTTAGCCTGGATTATTGTTATCAATTTTTACATCATTCACTTTAGAGATCACAATCTTGCGTAGAGAACAATTTTTGAATGTATTTCTTGGATTGCCACGTCGGCTTCGTAGAAGCCTCCTCGCAATGACAGGCGTTGGGTGGGCAGTGGTTTTCTGCTCACCACTACTTTGCCATCACTAAAAAAGAGAAAATTTTGGTGGGTTGGGAACCCACCCTACGACTTACGTCGAAAATAGTATTGGAATGAGTTTCTCAGATTGCCACGTCGGCTTCTACGAAGCCTCCTCGCAACGACAGACGTTGGGTGGGCAGAATTTTTGGTGGGTTGGCAACACACTCTACGAGTTTTGAGTCATTGGTTGGGAGTTCGAGCCTCCCATCCTACGCTTCAACCGCTGCTTTTCTGGCTGCTTTGTTTCGCCGTCCGCGCTCGTGAGCGGAAAGCAATTGTTTGCGGATACGATAAGCGACCGGCGTTACTTCTAAGAGCTCATCCTTGCCCAGATACTCGATGGCTTCTTCAAGGCTCATGTGGCTGGGGGTCGTTAATCGCGTTTCGTTATCTGCATTGGCTGCTCGCATATTGGTGAGTTCTTTTTTCTTGCAGACGTTCATTTCCAAGTCCCCAGGGCGCTGGTGTTTCCCAACCACCATACCGGCATAGACGGGTGTGCCTGGCTCGCAGAACAAAATCCCCCGTTCTTCAGCGTTCCTTAGGCCAAAGGTGGTTGTTAGGCCGGTCTCGCAAGCTACCAGGGAGCCAGATGAACGCTCGCTGATTTCTCCTGCATGCGGTAAATAGCCATGAAAGAGCGTATGGATGACGCCATCACCGCGCGTTGCGGAGAGAAAGTGTGATCGGAAACCTAATAAACCACGGGTTGGCACCAAGAATTCTAAACGCACGTTGCCAGAAGTGGTGTTAACCATTTTCTTCATGACACCACGCCGTGTCCCCAACATTTCAACAACCACGCCAACCGTTTCCGGGCTGGTCTCGATATACACATCCTCGAAAGGCTCCAAGGTTTTACCCTGATCATCCTGCTTTAGGATCACATCCGGCCTCGATACCTGGAATTCATACCCTTCACGACGTAAGGTTTCAATCAGAATAGCCAGATGCAGCTCCCCCCTGCCAGAGACTCGGAAGGAGTCTGGACTATCGCCTTCGACCACTTTTAGGGCGACGTTCGTACGCAGTTCGTCGAAGAGACGCTGGCGTAATTTTCGGGATGTGCCCCATTTGCCCTCACGCCCAGAAAATGGTGAGGCGTTGACGCCAAAAGTCATATGCACGGTCGGTTCCTCAACCTGGATAGGCGGCAAGGGTTGAGGGTGCTCCGGATCGGTCAGCGTCTCGCCAATGGCAATCCCCTCCAACCCGGCCAGGACGACGATATCCCCCGCCTGAGCGGAATCAACTGCGACCTGGGCCAGTCCTTCATGGATGTTCAAATAACGAACGCTTTCAGGCAATATCTCACCATCAACGCGGATGCGGGCCAACGGCATGTCGACTCGCATCTGACCGGCATGGATCCGTCCAATCGCCGTCACCCCACGGTATTGATCGTAACCCAGGTTGGTCACCAACATTTTCAGCGGGGCTTCGAGATCCACTTGAGGGCAGGGTATTTGGGTTAAGATGGCATCAAAGAGAGGCTGCAGGTCGGGGCCCAAATCCGGGCTTTGACCCGCCTGTGCGCTGACGGCATTGGTGTAAATCACAGGAAAATAAGCCTGCTCCTCACTGGCGCCCAACTCAATGAACAAATCAAAGGTTTGGTTGAGCACTCGCTCCGGATCAGCCCCTTTGCGGTCCACTTTATTGATGACGACGATGGCGCGGTGATTCATTTCGAGGGCTTTCTTGAGCACGAAACGTGTCTGGGGCATGGGACCTTCGGCTGCATCCACCAGGAGCAGCACGCCATCCACCATATTCATGACACGTTCCACTTCCCCACCGAAATCGGCATGTCCGGGCGTATCGACGATGTTGATTTTAACTTTTTGCTGCGCTTCTTGATCCCAAATTTCGATAGCGGTGTTCTTGGCCAAAATGGTGATGCCGCGTTCGCGTTCCAAATCATTGGAGTCCATGACGCGTTCGGCTACGTGTTGATTCGCGCGGAAAACATGGGCCTGTTTGAGCAAGCCATCCACCAGCGTGGTTTTGCCGTGGTCAACGTGAGCAATGATGGCGATATTTCTTAGATCCGTTCGTTCTGTAAGCATCAATCTGCAAATCCCGATTCATGTGAAGAGTTGTTTATTCCATAAAAAACATCGGCCAATCAGGCCGACGTTGTCCTGCAAGGATATAATCCTATCCGATTGGGACGATTTTGGATAGGGGGAAGATGCGATTGTCAGGGCAAAGTAGGCATGTCCTATTTGAGCAAAGTTAAAATGTCCTCGAAGTTGAGTAATGCTATAATAGTTACGACATTAACAACACTTATTATGAAAGGGATCATCATGAAATCAAAAATCTATCCGATTATTTTAATTCTGGCGGTGCTTTTCATGGTCAGCTGTGGACTGACCGAACAGGTCATGCAAAATGATCCAGCACAAGCTGAACCGGATGAGGAAACGCTCGCACCGACGCCCACAGAAGAGCCCACAGCTACAACAGAACCTACAGCCACAACAGAACCTACCGCTACAACAGAACCTGATGTCATCATTTCTCTTGGACCCGGCAAGTTTGGCGGCGCGTTTTATTTGCAGGTGGTCAAAGGTGATTATCAACTGACCAGCGGTGCGACTTTATGGGAAGGGTCAGCTATTGATGTGGAAGAAGAGTTGTTAACTTTTCCAGCAGGCCTGGCGATTGATATCGTGGATGGAGAGATTGAGCTGAAGGGTACAACTTACAGCGCAGGGACACTGTTAATTGTGAATAATCAAGGGCAATTGATAGAAAGGTAGTTGTTTAGATATTCTGGATGTATTTTTCATCTGTTTCTATCTAATTCCCCTTTCTTCCAGATTGTACAGCTAGCATGGGAGAAATCTCCCTACTTAAGTAAGGTGGGCTCAACACCGGAGCCCACCAATTTTATCCCAAAAACGGCCTTCATTTATCTATATCATGCCCATCACGACCAGCTATTCTGCATGGAACAATATTCTAAGGTTTCACGTCCACTTCTTGATCACAAATGTAGAAATCAACATCAAGTCGTAGGCTGGGCAGCGATTTTCTGTCCACCACTCCTTTGCTGTTGCGAGGCATCACCGAAAGTGGTGACGTGATGATCTGGGGAATATGAAAATTTCTTGGCGGGTTGGCAAGCCACCCGACGACTACCCATTATCGTCCTCCCTCACCAACACCTCTCGCCCGTTTTCCGTCATCATCACCAACCGCTCATACTGGCATTGGAGTACAGCCTGGCCCTTCTCTGTAAGCTGATAAACCTTTCGGCGGCCTTCCTCCCGCACCATGCTGATCAGATTCTCCTCTTCTAATGTCGAAAATGCGCCGTACAGCGTTCCGGGTCCAATCACAACTTTCCCATCGGTCATCGCTTCAACTTTTTGCATCAGGCCGTAGCCGTGGAGCGGTTCGTTCAGCATCAACATGATGTAATAAGTGCTTTCACTCAATGGCAGGTATTGCTCAATGTTCTTCTCGTTGTTTTTCATCGTTCCTCACTTCGCTACCACAGCTCGATTTATAGGATTTGTTTCTGCTCAAGTTCCTTGATGCGCTGCATTATTTTTATGAAATTGATCATCAAGAATAGAAAATAAACGCCATAGATCACAAGTGTTGAAACAGCCACCCATTGTGGGGCCCGCCCCGGATGTCGTTTGAACATCGCCATCACGATGACCAATGTCGGGGTCGGTATAAAATAGCTAACCAGCAAACGCTTGTATTTTTGAATTTTTGATTCAATATCCGTGAAAAGCTCCGGGGTCCGTCCCTCGCCGTCGTTTTTACGCCAGTACTGCCATCCCAAAACGCCGATGACGTGTTCCCAGCCAGCATCCTCAATCAGATGATAATAATCGCGATTCTTGGACAATGAGCGGTCAAAATCCATCCGGTAGACAACCTGACACGGTTCTCCCACCTCAAAGACATAACGTCCGAAAGCTCGGATGTCGGTCAGGTGCAGCCCTTTCCCTGACATTGCCTCTAACCAGGTTACCTGCTTATCATCCTGCCAGGCCCAAAACCACTTGATTTTCGTTACCTGTGTTGTGCTCATAACACACTCCTTTTCTATATCGCCAAACAATATATCGCCTATCAATATATCGTATAACGATATATTAGCATGAGATTTGCCTTATGTCAAGGAAGCAGCATAAGAATTAAATTGTGGTGACTTGGGGGTTTTAGTGATGAGAATATTTTGGTGGGTTCCTAACCCACCCTACGACCTATAGCCTTAATCTATTGATGTTTCATGATCTTATTTGTATTTCGATTAATATTTTTGTATCATTGAAGAGATGAGTTTTAACTCATATTCAACTATTCATTACCAGGAGGTGACCATGTCAGAAGGGATTTGGATCGTTCCCCATCAAGAATTTGAAGAAGTGACCACTGAATTAATCAGGCAAGCTGGACGAAAAATCAAACCTGAAGATTTGAAGGGGAAACTTCAAGAATTCGTTGACAAGGTAGGGGAGATATTATCTGGCTTGCCGGAAAAAGTAGGGCAATACGAGCTGGGTTCTATCACTATTTCGGTGGGAATCTCTGCCGGTTTGGAGTTTGGCATTGTCACATCTGCCACCTCAAGCATTTCTTTGACCTTCACCAAAACAGAGTAAGTTTTACCCTCAGGTAACCGGGGCTGGAGACAGTTCCGATAGACCCGACCAGAACACAAGCATCACGCCAACGAATAAGTAATGGCTCGATTTCTACGCGCCTGATTTTATTTCGTAATAGTGAGAGATTATCCATTTTCAGTGCCCGCCTAAAATAATAATCCTCCCTCCATCTGTCAACCCCAGGTTGCGAAACTGGCCAAAATAGCGCGTCAAAAGTGGTGGAAAAGCGACCTCCATAATGATATATTAAGGACATCCACCAAGAAGAAAGGGACCACATGAAATTCGGAAAAAACCTGCAATACCTGCGAAAATTGCGTTCTATGACCCAGGAAGAGCTGGCTGAGAAGATGGATGTCTCCCGCCAGACGATTTCAAAATGGGAGTCTGATTCGGCTTACCCAGAAATGGATAAGGTCATCGCTTTATGCGACCTGTTCGGCTGCACCATGGACCAGCTTATCCGGGAGGACTTGAACAAGAAGCGTGATGCTTATTCGGAAGTGCGCATGGAAACTGTCGACCGGTTCCGCATGGCGCGCTACCTCGTGATCAGCCCTGAGCCGGAGAATGATTCCATTGCCCACATGAAGAAATGGCTGGGCGACAGCGGCTTGCTGGATTACGCTGGCTATAAGCCGCGCATGATCGGCTGGGATTTCCCTTTCCTATCCACAGAGCAAAAGAACGTCTACGGCTTGCGCGGTTATGTCTCCGCCTATATCATCCCTGAGGACTTCCAGCCCGATTGCGGCGGGGCTGACATCGCCTGGCAGGAAAAAGACACCTATGCCGTGATTACGGTCACGGACCCCTTCAAAGCGCCCTTCGACCTCATCCCTAACGCTTATAAAACCCTCATGGAACACATTGAAAAGAACAAAATCAAAGCCCAGGTGTGGGAAAATCGCATCTGCTTTGAAGAAGTTTACCAGCGCGAAGGGGTTGAGTATATGGACATCTACGTCCCGGTTGACATGATTTAAGGATAAAACAAATATTGGATCAGGCGCGCAGTCTCTGATTGCGCGCCTTTTTTTGGGGAATTCACCCCCCGTAAGAAATTCTAACCCTTCTCCAATGATGCTCTCTTTATCTCAACACATCTCAATACCTTTATGTGACGATATCTCATATCATAGATTATGAAAGATTAAAGAATAAATTTAATTCAATCAAAACCACTTCATTTATCTAATTGTGATTGGAGAGCAAATGACTGAATATCAAGAAACCCAACCCGAAAAGAGAGAAGAAAGCAAAAAGCGAATTAGAACCTATAAAAGCACCCAAATCCTCTGGTTGTTATTTGGCCTTTTGGAAGGTCTTTTCGCACTGCGACTATTCTTTAAGTTAATTGCCGTCAATCCGGAAAACGCTTTTGCGGAATTCCTCTATGGCCTGACAGACATATTCTTATTCCCCTTTGCAGACCTGACCAGCCCGCTGACGGCGAACGGCATGGTTTTAGAATTTTCCACGATTATCGCCATGATGGTTTACGCCCTGATCGGCTGGGCGTTGGAAAGAATCATCTATGTCATTTTCTATCGCCCTAAAGAACTTGATAGCATGGAATAATTTATCCATATGAGGTGCGCAGCCATTGACTGCGCACCTCACTTCTCATAAAGAATCTACGACAAGACCAGGGTGGTGAAAAGGATACTAAAAAACGACTTTTTTCTAGATCGAGTCTTTTAACAGGGCAATCGCAAAGTTATAGAAGATTTTGACTGAAAGTAATAATGAATAATTTGACCCCATCCCCAGCCCTTCCCCTCGGGCGAGGGGAAGGGTGCCCGAAGGGCTGGAAGGGGTGATTAATGGAATGAGGTCATTAAGTAGATTGTTATTTTTGACTTTGTGATTGCCCTAGGTCTTTTAATTTCCCGAGACACAATTGGTTTATAATTGCCTATAGTAGCTTCGCCCAACCCCGCTCAACCCGCCAATGTCTAAAAACCTAACAAACATAAAATTTTTGTTGTTTAGGAGAATGGAAATGAATAATAAACCCCCTCTTCCATTGAAAATCCAACTCCTGCGTTGGATCGCACGCATCTGGAGTCTGGCAATCTTCATCTTTGCGGTGGTGATGCCTTTTTCGCCTGATCCTTACGCCACAGGTGAGCCGATCTCCGCTGAAGCCTATGTCGTATTAGGCTTATGGGGTCTCAGTGCGGTAGGTTTACTCATCGCCTGGTTGTGGGAGCGTTTAGGCGCATGGATCGCTATCATTGCACTGGTATTGCGTGAAGCCCTGTATTTTATCCTGTACGGCAGTTGGATTTTGAACTTTTTGCTCATCTGGCTGGTCTTCATCCCACCAGCCGTGATGTACTTGCTGGCGTGGCATATGGCGCGCAATTTTCAGCGTTCCCAATAATCGAACAGCCAAATTTCCAAAATAGGCTTTAATTCCGCATCACACTGACACCAATATTATCCGCATGGTCGCTGATGCGCTCCAGCAAGCGTAGGGATTCGGTAAAAATGATGTCGGCTTGCGCATTGCAAAGTCCCGTTTCCAGCCGGCGGATATGCGCTTGACGGGCTTTCAGGTACATACTGTCAAATTCGCTTTCTACATCACATACTTTTTGGGCGAGATCGCGGTCTTTTTCCTTAAAGGCTTGCAGCGCCATCGCATAGGTCTTGTGGGCATAATGCCACAGCCTGTCAAACTCCTCAGTAGCTTCATCTGAAAATGGGATCTCCTCCAAGGCCCTGTCTTGCGCAAACTGGGCAATGTCCTCCGCCATGTCCCCTACCCGCTCAATATCAACCAACAGGTTTTTGATCTGAAAGCTGCGCCGCTGCTGCTCGTGGCTCAAATCCCCGCGCATCAACGTGTTTACAAAGGTCTCCAGTTCATCCGTCACCGGATCCACAATCCCATCTTCCATCTCCAACACACGCTCAGCGGTGGCCATGTCCTTGTCCATCAGCGCCTGACAACTGAGGGCGATCATCTCAGCACTGACCCCACCCAAGCGGTATAGTTCACGCCTGGCTTGATTGATCGCGACCGAAGGCACGCCGAACTGCTTTTCATCAATGTAAATGGTCACCCTCTTCTTTTCCTTTTCAGGCTTGACCGGCACAAGCCATTCCACGGCTCTGGCAATAGGTTTGACGAAAGGGAATAAGACAATGCTGACAGCCACATTGAAGATGGTGTGTGCGTTTGCGATCTGTCGGGATAATATGTCGGAAGTGCGGTGGACGAGGTCTGCAAACGGCGGGATAAAAGGGAGAAACAACAACACACCGGAAATATTGATAATGATCTGAGCTAGCGAGGCTTGACGAGCCGTTGGTGACAAACTTAGCGATGCCACCAACCCTGTGACACAGGTGCCGATATTGGCGCCCAAAATGATGCCGATCGCGCCATCCAGGGTGATGACCTGACTGATGCCCATGGCAATAACCAGGCTTGTCACAGCGGAGCTGCTCTGAGTGAGGGCAGTCAAAACGATTCCAGCAATTACGCCAAGCCAGATATGTTCACCCAGCAACTCCAATAGGTTGCAAACCCAGGGAATAGCGATCAGACTGTCCAAAGCATCAGACATAAATCCCATTCCGACAAAGATCAAGCCCATTCCCATGAAGATCTCGCCGTATTTTTTCCAATCCTTCTTTTTGAAAAATTCTAATAGAATAAATCCCAGGACAACCAGAATTAAACGGAAGTCACCAATATCAAAAGAGACAATCTGAGCCGTCATGGTAGTGCCAATTTCCTGGCCCAACATGACACCAATGGCTTGTTCTACTGACATCAAATTTGCATTAATGAGGCCGATCATGGTCACCATCAACAAACTGCTGCTCTGAACGAGTGCGGTTGCCGCCGAGCCAAATAATGCACTCTTCAAGCGGTTGTTGGTCACCTTTTCCAACCATATTTGGATTTGATCGCCGGCCAGCTTTTCGATCCCTGAACTTAAAAAGTTCATCCCAAATAGAAAGATCGCTAAACCGCCAAGAATTTGAACTAAACCTACCATTAAGACTCCTTAGAAATTATTATTGAAATTAATTGGATTGAATTCAGCAGTAATCATAATTTTACTGATAACTTAATAAGAATTGGAAAGTGTTCTATCTTGAACATAGAATTTTCAGCACATGTAACATGAATTTATAATAAAACAAGTTCTATCTTTCAGGAACTAGAGAATTTTTCATATTCATCTTGACCCTACGAACATTACGATAGCAAAGACAATTATAACAAATTCCTCATCATGGTTCTCATCAAATAAAACAATTCGTAGACTCCTTAGAAAGGAGAGATTACAATGAGTGACACTCCCCCAATCAACATATTACGAGTCTTCAGGAACTTATTATTTGTGTTGGGAATAACCGCAGTCCTTTTATTCCTTCCTGCTGGCAGCCTGAATTGGCCCGCAGCTTGGGTGTTAATCGGGTTCTTGGGAGTTTACTTTCTGCTTTACATGTTGTGGGGGATGTTCAAAGATCCAGAACAATTACAGGAAAGAAGCCAAAAATCTGAAAATATTAAGAAATGGGATAAAGTTATCCTGGGGATATACACCGCGCTACTACCAACAGTTTTTATCGTGGGGGGATTCGACGCGGTACGCTTTGGCTGGTCGCATGTCCCATTGGTAGTGCAGATAATCGGCTGGGTGGGGTTGTTTATAACTGCCAGTCTGGTATTTTGGACAGTCACCACTAATACTTATCTATCGCGATATGTTCGCATCCAGGATGACCGCCAACAAGAGGTTGTCATCGTCGGCCCCTACCGATTCATCCGACACCCCATGTATTTAGGTGTGATTCTCCTGTTCATCAGCCTAGGTCCTGCGCTGGGCTCCTTATACACGCTGATACCTGGCATTATGATTGACAGCTTATTCATCATCCGCACAGCCAAAGAAGATAAAACACTGCATGCAGAATTAGGGGGATATTCAAAGTATGCACAAAAAGTCCGCTATCGTCTATTTCCTGGCATTTGGTGATGAACAATTCCCAGAATAAATGTAATATCACCCCTTTTTACGGGTATTAAGTACTGGCAGGTACAGCATGGGGCTTTCACCCTGACGCCTAATCTCTATAGCCTCACCAAGACTTAGCCCGGATTTTGGGATGAAGCTATGATAAAGATAATTAAGTGCAGCCTGCCTATACTGCGGCATGTCCTGATGAGAAAAACATAGAACCTGCCCCCCTTTAATCACTTTCAGGACATAGCGACCTGTGGTGAGCGGCATCTTATCCACACATATTCCCAGAAATGTATTTTCCCTCTCATGCGGTGATTCTGGCAGTGATCGAACTTCCCAAAGGCTCGTTCCCGCGTCCTTAGGAGGGCTTTTAGATAAAGCCTTCGTAATTGCCTCTCTAAGGGCTGCGTCATTGTCGGTTTCCGGTGAATTTAAGTTCATCCAGCCCAGCAGACAAAGCTTATCGAGCTGAGTCAATACGGGGGGTTTAAAATCTGGCAATTGACGAAAGAAGAGATCATCCTTGCCCAATGGCGGAAAAAACAAGCGCTGATCTTGAAAGCCTTTATTCCGCCAACTCGTGGGCGCCATGCTGAAAAGCCGATTGAAAGCCCTTGTGAAGCCTTCGTGGCTGGAAAATTGACAAATCAGGGCAATATCCAGCACCCGGGCATCCGACTCCAACAGCAGCTTTGCAGCATGGGATAAGCGGCGGCGTATCAGATAGTCATAAGGAGTATGACGGACAATTTTATTGAAGGTTCGAATAAAATGAAACAAGGAATAACCTGCCGCATCTGCCATATCCCCCACGGTCATTGGCTCACAAAGATGAGCCTCCAAGTAAGCTAATCCATTCAATATCGCTTCAGCCTGCGGATTCATTTGACGGCTTTAATCGGAACGTAAATATCCAATGCGGATTCATCCACCTTATCCAAGCCCTTGAACCGCTCATCGTAATATTGGAAAGTATACCCATATGCTTCCCGGAAACCGTTTTCATCCATCCATGCGTCAATTTCCCGCCCCCAATCCCCCACAATCGCCTTACCTTTCAGTGTGAACACCGCATATTGAGCAATCGGCAAGACCTTGACCAACAGGTCGTGGGGCACTCTATCAATGTTAGGTATCTTCACACCAACAAAGACCTCAGAAAGCCCGGCTGATTTCGTTTCTGGCCCATGAATATGCACTTCATAGTTCGCGCATTGATGAAGATTGACCTCCAGAGCATCTTCATGGTTTTCAAAATATCGGATTAAGCGCTGCCAAAGCAGTCCAATTTGGTTTTCTTCTGTCCATGCATTGCTGGTATCAAAGGGGTCGCCGTAAAAAGACAAGCCGGCCAGTAGGATTGCCCGTTCCTTAATGATTTTAGGTTGCATAACACCTTCTTAATCAGTGGGTTTCTTCTATTATACAGCGAGAATTTCCCCTCAAACGACGTTGAAGGGAAATTCTGACAACCCTGATTCTCACTCACCAAAATCGGTTTCATGCTCCGAGAAATACGCGTCAGCCTCCTCAGCCCACATCGGCCAATCCGCTGTCCAAGGTGCGCCTTCCACATCACGGATTCGGTCACAACAGGGAATGTAAGGTTTCAGGTCAATGAGAGGAGAACCATCAAGGGCATCTATCCAGGGAATAACCACCGTTCCTGCTTGAAGATTGACCTCCAATATTGGGACGGTTGTTATGGCAACCGGATTTGGGCGGTATTCCGATCGACAGGAAAAAACGCCAGCCTCAACGCCAGACGCATAGGGCAATTCCGTCGTAAGGATAGCGCGCAAATCCTCGCGATCCACCTTATCTGCCCACCAGAAGACCATCAGATGGCTGAATTGATCAAGCTGCTTCAATGCCGCGCGAAAAGGCTCGTCAATTTGTAGAAGGCAGCCTTCCCCTTCCTGAACCATAACTCGCCCAATAGCTCGCAGCTCAAAAGATCGTTCTTGCTCACTCTTATTCACAATACTCCTCCAATTCACTATCTGGTTGATCATCATTGAGGATAACAAATGCGGAGGGAATGTTCCTGATATTTATTGCGGAAATCGACTGACCTAAGGGCAAACGCCAGCGCGTTACTTGACGGAAATTGCGCTTGCCAACCTGCACCTTGATGGGTTTCGCTTTTAAAACAGTCTCAAATGGATGAAATTATGAATGATGTGCAGTGTGTGTTAGGGATGGACCTCGTCCCAGGTTTGATACGACTCCACACATGTTTCATAGGTGATCAGCGGGATGACCGAAACATACTCTTCCACCAACAACCGGTTCAGCTCCGCAATCATCTCGGCTTGTTTTTCCCGATCTGCCTCCATTGCGGCTTCATGCACCAAGTGTTTGTAAGCTTCATACTCGGAATCAGGGACCATCAACCAACCTATATCCACCGCAATCTTGACAAAATCATACCAGGAGCTGCCGTAAACGGCTTTTAGCACTACACCAAAATCCCCTTCAGTGAGCGGCGCATAAAAATCAGCATTGGATAATGCCACCAATTCAACCTCAACACCAAGGTATTCCTTCCAATTCTCAACCAGGTATGCCATCATCAAATCGTTGTCAGTGCATTCCCCGCAATAGGCTGCAGCGTAGAAGGATGCCTGTCGATGCATCAGGTCACCCAGGTTGGAGGTGGCTTCACATAATTCACAGCTCTGAGGAGGAATGAATGAATAAGCTGCCTGGCTCTCGCCCCACCCCCAATCCATTTGATATGTCTCCTGATCGGTGGCAGCGGCAAGCGCCTGACGGGCGTCAAGTTGATCGAAAGGCGGAAGGCTAAGATTGATGGCAACAAAGTCTGTTGTCGGATAACAGAAGCTGGCATCAGGGGCGTACGCCATCCAATCAGCAGCTCCTTGCATTCCTTGAGAGCTTGGCACAGCCCAGAAATCGTAATCCATAAGCAGGGCTACCGCCTTACCGGTGTCCACATTTCGCAATCCCAGATAATACCCCCCGTCCTCAGCGGGTTCTGCATTCAGCGCATCAATCATATTTATGCCGTCTAAACCATGACCGACCCATTGATCATACACATCCCCGCCTTTCGCTGTGAGTTCAAAGGTCACAGCCATCCCGTTTCAACGTAGTAGGACAACTCTTCAAAGCTGGGAGCGTCCAGCACAATCCCCGACCCAGGATCGTAATCCCCCTGAATATAGGTTTCCAGAGCTGAAGAATTGATAAACGTGAAGGGTGTCTCCGAATAATCCAGCAAGGTTATGCCATGCTCAGCCCCAATGCTTTCGGTTTCCACGGTTTCGGGTTCAACAGCTTCTTCTTCCTCTACAGGCATGCTGGTCACCACCTCAATCTCTGTCTCCTCTTTACGAGGTAAAACTCTATCCAACAGACGGCGTGTGAAAGAACATGCCAGAGTCGTCATAAATACACAACCTGCCACAAGAAGCAACATCAGTTTCTTGTTCATCTGATAATTCTCCTTTTGCGTGCATCAACCAGCCTCCACCCAACGCGCGCAATCGAATTGCGGACCCATCCCCCTGAACCTCAATGAATTGGATTGCAATGAGATAAAACTATTATAATACTAAATTTTAATGGTGAAAGGCGTGAATAGTAGGGATTATCTATTTTAATAAATCACCCATTTGTTTTGCGATGTACTTCGTCGCGAATTTCGGGCTGAGACGGTAGAGGAAGTTCATGAACTTGGCATCCGACCCCACCAGGATCCTGAATTTATCCTTTTCGATGCCTTTGAGGATGGCGGCTGCCGCCTCTGCTGGGGGCATGGGATTGAATGAGGACGCCCCTTCCTCAGCCGCCGCAGCATCCATTACTACCCCTGACCGCGCGGCAATATCCGTACCGATGGCGCCAGGGAAAACAATGGACACATGCACATTGGTCCCTAAAAGTTCAGCATAGAGAGATTCCGTGAACAGCTTGACCGCCGCTTTGGAGGCGCCATAGAGGCCCTGTCCGGGGACAGGCAGGAAGCCGCCCATGCTGGACACGTTGATGATATGTGCTTCGGGCCTATCTAAAAGATTGGGCAAAAAGGCTTTGGTCATGTTGACCGTACCATGAAAATTGACGTTCATCACCTGGTCTATGGCATCAAATCCTACTTCATTGCTTTTCACAAAGGGCTGGATGATACCAGCGTTGTTGATCAGGCCGTCCACCGCCCCCCAATTTGAAATGAGGGTTTCGGGCAGCTGCTGCACTGCCTCTCGATCCGTGATATCCACGATATGTTGAGATAAATTGCTCCGCTTTTCATCAGCAAGTTCTGCTGTTTCCCCCAAGCCTTCCTGATCAATATCCACCGCAGCCACCTTGGCGCCGGAGGAAAGCAACTGCAGGACCAGCTCTCGGCCGATGCCATTCCCACCACCAGTGACCACATAAACTTTGTTCTCAATCTTCATGGCTGTCCTTTCAGATGAAGTCTTATTTAGACTGATTTTACCCTAATTTATTATTTATAAAGTTGAGTGGGATTCGATCCTGAAATACCCGTTGGGTCTCACATATAAAAACAACCACCCAGCTTACTTGCTGAGTGGTTTTGTTTGGAGCGGAGAGGGTGGGATTCGAACCCACGGTACCCAGAGGGTACACGCGCTCTCCAGGCGCGCGCATTAGGCCGGACTATGCTACCTCTCCATCTTGGCCTAAATCTAAGGCGACGGCAATTATACCAGACTCAAAGTCACTTGTTAAGCCACAAAATTATTATTAGATGTGTTTCTAATGAAATCTCAGAGCCGTCGCATTATAAGGCGAATGGCTTCCTGCAGCAGTACCTGGAATGTCTCCGGTTCAAGCAAATACACGATAGCAAAACAGGTCACAAAAATGACCCCGGCCAGCCATCGGGTGTACACTCCGCGCGTACGGGTAAAGAGGATCACTGCCAGGACAGCCACCACCGTCGGCCCAACAATCCTCAGGTCTCCCAGTGGCACCCACATCCCACCGATATATTCTCCCTCAGAACCCAAGAATGAAGCAATATTGAACTCGATATCAAAAATCACCAAAACTATTTCAGCCACCAAGATCAGCACTAGAATATATGAGGCGGCACGGGTGGATTTACCTTCAGTGCGGTAAGCCTCATAAACGGCTGCCGGCAGCAGAAGAAGAATCGGAATAAGAGGTTGGGAAAACAAAAAACCCAATACTACCCCAACTGCTGCGATGATCATAAACAAAGTACAAAGATGGGGTGCGTATTTCGTCGGTTTTGCCATCAACACCTTCTTTCAGTTAACATTTATATCCGATAAGCAATTTAAAATGAGGAGTTACCAGATAGTATAGCATATAAATTTTTTATACTCGCATAATTGAATGGATATTTCTAGGTTATTTCTTTCAAACCACATTGAATGGTGAAACTTTTTCGGAGAAATTACGTATACTTAAATGGAGGTAAATATGACAGGAAAAAACAATAAACGCGTGCCCTGGCTGCTGTATCCCTTTTGGCTGATCTGGCGCCTTATGGTTTGGATCATCGCTGCGACCGGCCGGCTGATCGGCGCCATACTAGGCCTGATACTGATGATTGTGGGCGTCGTGCTCACCCTGACCGTTGTGGGGGCCATCATCGGCATCCCGCTGATCGTGTTCGGGTTCATGCTCATCATCCGCAGTTTGTTCTAATTCTACAATACTAACGTAGAGACGTTGCGCGCAACGTCTCTACGGTTGCATTTAATATAAATCTCAACTCTATACGGATATTAAACAATTTAATTCCTACGACCCCGGCCAGGGCAGGAAGCTAACCGTTAACTGCCCAACTTATTCCCCCTCAATCACCATCCGTCAGGGTGGCTTCAGGCGTTGGGGTGACGGTGGGCGTTGGCGTCTCGGTTTCGGGCACCGCCACAATGATGCGAGCCCAAAAAGGTGCATCGCCATTGGGGCCAATGCCAAACAACTCACCATCCGCATCCCTCAGCATCCAATTGCTCTGATACTCCCCCTCCTCCATCGGCGCTTCCATATCCACCGTCAGGTCAATGTTTTCACCGGGGTCAACTTCGGCTGGGAGATAATGGGTTTGATGGGCATTCAGGCTGTTGCCCGAAAAGAAAACCAGGGTATAAAAGCGCGTCCAGGTGCAAGACCCTACATTTTCCAGACGCCAGGTTTTAGAAAAGGACTCACCGGGCACCATCACCGTCCCATCCGGAATGGTCACGTCAATGGGCTGCCCGGCAGCGGCCATATCACAGGGTGTCTTGGGCGTTGGTGTATCACCAGAAGGCCGGGTGCGCGCGATCGTCGCCACGGGCGTCCAGGTGCTTTCCGGCGGCAGGGTCACTGTTGGGATTGAGTCTTGTGTAGCATAATAATCTGCTGTGGATTGATGGATAGCAGTTTCATTTAAAGCTGTGGCATTCAATGTCGCCGTTGAGGTCAATGAGGAATCAATGGCACAAGCGGACAGTGTGAGAAGACCAATTAAAGTCAAAATTAATTTTTTCAATATTTTCATACTATTCGCATTGTACCTTATTCAATTAATAATAAAGCCATGGATTATAATAAATATCCTGCAGCTTGTCAGGAATACAGGATTAAAGTATAGTTCTAAAATCAAGCCCGAAACAAACCTAAGTCCATTATACAGAAGAAACTACTATGAAACATAATCCGAAAATCAATGCATGGTTGGATAAACCCCTGTTTTCATTTTGGCCTCATTTCACAATCTATCACCTGATCGTCATCCTCATCCTCACAGCCACCATCCTTAGCAGGTTTATACTACTGGGAGCCCGTGTCATGAGCCATGACGAGGTCAATCACGTTGTGCCGGCCTACAACTACTTCCAGGGCGAGGGGTATCGCTATGACCCGGTGACCCACGGCCCCCTCCAATTCCACATGATCGCCCTCTCCTACACCTTGTTTGGTGACAGCGATTTCAGCGCTCGCATCCCGGATGCAGTTTTCGGCATTGCCGTTGTCGCCTTTGCCCTGTTCGCCTTCAAGCGTTATATGGGCAGGATTGGGTCGCTTGTAGCTGGCTTCTTATTTACGATCTCCCCCTTCATCTCCTTTTACAGCCGCTATACCCGCAATGAAATCTACATCGTTTTCTGGGGTATGGCACTGATTTGGGGCGTCCTGCGCTACCTGGAATTTGGGCGGAAACGCACCTTGTTATTTATCACCGTCATCACCGCCCTGCACTTCACGGATAAAGCCACATCCTACATCTTCACCGCAGAATTATTGATCTTCCTTTTGGTGATATTTATCGCCCGGGTGATCACCAAACCGTGGAAACACAAACGGCTGCGCACCATCTTTCTGATCTTTGTCGCGGTTGCGATGCTGGCTGGCCTGCTGACTTTCGGTATCGGCTATACAGGACTGGCCAACGTCCCGCAAGGGGATGGCGAGGATAGAGACGCCGTTATGCTAAGCGAATTAGACCTGGTCACCCGGATTCTGATCGGTGCGCTGGCACTGGTGATGTTGACCAGCTTGGGTGTGGCGATTGTGTTCATCATCAAGGGCATTGGTTGGCACGGCATACGCGATGAACGCAGTTTTGACCTGCTTATCATGCAAGGCACCCTCGTCCTGCCGCTCTTGGCAGCCCTGCCCGTTGACCTCCTGGGTTTCAATCCACTTGATTACAGCAACAGGGGTATTATCACAGCGGTTCTGGTCCTGATCCCACTTTTCGCCATCGCTGTGGCGATTGGTATTTGGTGGAATAAAAAAGTGTGGGTGATCAATTTCGGTGCGTTCTGGTGTATCTTCACCCTTTTCTACACATCACTTTTTACCCAAGGCACCGGATTTGCTATGGGGTTGATGGGCGCTTTGGGGTATTGGATGGCGCAGCAAGGGGTGGAACGGGCGACACAGCCGCTCTATTACTATGCCCTCCTGCAAATCCCGTTTTATGAGTTCCTCCCCGCACTTGGCACGCTCCTGGCCGGCGCGATGGGCATCCCTCTGCTCAGCAAAGCCCTCAAATCTCCTTTATTTAAAGAAGAATCCCCTGAACCGCAAGATGATTCAGAGACTTTCGATGTCCTTGAAGATTCGAGCGAACTCGAAGATACGAGCGATGATAATCACAAAGCAGCATTCTTGCAAATGGTTGACAACGAAGGAGAAGTACGGCAACCTCCTATTTTGGCCTTATTACTTTACTGGTCAGTGATAAGCCTGATCGCCTTCACCTTCGCCGGAGAGCGCATGCCCTGGCTCACCACGCATATCGCCATGCCAATGATCCTGACCAGCGGCTGGTCCTTTGGCCGCCTGATCAATGGCTTCGATTGGAATTTTGGTAAAAAACACCGTGGCTGGCTGGTGTTGCTTGTGGGCACCTTATTCTTGATCAGCACCACCCGTACCTTTGGTGTCCTTTTGGGCGGGAATCCACCCTTTCAGGGCAATCAACTTGTCCAATTGGAGGCCACCAGCACCTTCCTCCTGGCTGGAGCTGGCATGATCGCATCGGGCATCGGCTTGTTCTTCCTCCTGCGCCAATGGTCTTTCAAGAAATTTATTCACTTCGCATCCATACTTTTCATTAGCATCCTAGCCCTCATCACCATTCGCACCGCTTATCGCGCCAATTTCATCAATTACGATAATGCTAAGGAATTCCTGGTGTATGCCCATGCTGCCCGGGACCCCAAAGATGTCCTGGAGCAGGTAGAAGAAATCAGCCACCGGCTGACCGGCGGCAAGGAGATTGAGGTCGCTTATGATAATGATCTGCTCTACCCGTATTGGTGGTATTTCCGGGATTACCCCAACAAGCGCTGGTACGCCGACAATCCCACCCGTGATCTGAGCAGCGCACCTATCATCTTGGTCGGCAGCGGCAATTATGGGAAGATTGAACCCGTTGTCGGTGACGATTATCTCCGGTTTGATTACATGCGCCTGTGGTGGCCCATGCAATCGTATAACAACCTCAGCTTCCAGCGCGTTTGGAACGCACTCACCGACTCACAAATGCGGGCAGCTTTGTGGGAGGTATGGTTCAACCGAAATTATGAACCCTATGCAGAATTGGCCAACAAGACCACTTTAACCCTGGAAAACTGGCAGCCTTCCGATTCTTTCCGCATGTATCTGCGAAAGGACATCGTCTCCCAGATCTGGGAATATGGCGTTGCCCCAACCACCCTGGAACCCTCAGTGGATCCCTACGAGGAAAATACGGTCAGTGTGGAAGCGGATCAAATATTCAGCAGCGCTGAGGGATCACCCTTCAACGCCCCGCGAGATATTGCCCTCGCGCCGGATGGCACCTTATATGTAGCCGATTCCCGTAATCATCGCATCGTACATCTGGATCAATCAGGCAATCTCCTTCAAGCATGGGGCGAATTTGGCGCCAGCGATTACAACGCTAACGTCATGGCTGAACCAGGGGCATTCAATGAGCCCTGGGGAGTGGCTGTCGGGCCGGATGGCAGTGTGTATGTTGCCGACACCTGGAATAACCGTATTCAAAAGTTCACAGCTGAGGGCGAGTTCATCACCATGTGGGGACAATTCGGCGCTGCCGAATCAGAGGTGCATTTCTGGGGTCCCCGCGGCGTCGCCGTGGATGATCAGGGGCGGGTGTTTGTCACGGATACCGGCAACAAACGTGTGGTTGTCTTTGACCGCGACGGTAATGCCCTAACCTCTTTTGGCGGGGCCGGGATGGGTGTTGGACAATTTGATGAGCCGGTCGGCATCGAAGTGGATGATCTTGGTCGCGTCTACGTCGCAGACACCTGGAACAAACGCATTCAGGTTTTGATCCCCGACGGGGATTCCCTGACCTATCCCACCCATACCACCTGGGATATCGAAGGATGGTATGGCGATTCCCTGGATAATAAACCTTTCCTGGCGATTGATGATCAATACAATGTCTACGTCGCTGATCCCCAAATGGGACGTGTCCTCGTCTTTGATATCAATGGGAATTTCCTGCAAGCCTTCGGCGCGTATGGCAGCAGCCCGTCAGAGATTGGCATTGTGAGCGGCCTGGCAGCAGATATTGAAGGGAGTGTTTGGGTATCGGACGCTGGGAATAATCGCTTGATGCACTTCACACTACCGGATTTCCCAGTCCAATGACCATAGAGATCCTTAACCGTTATAAATAAACATAAGAGGCTGCCTATGGTTCGGCAGCCTCTTATTTGTGTTTCTAAAAACCAATTTATTGCAGAATGATTCTGTCCTCCACCAATTCAAAATCCATACCGAAAAATTGGCTGAAAATTACCCTGAATGTATTTACCGGTGTGATGCTGGGATACAACCGGCCATAATCCTGGTCGGGGAAAAAATACAGATTGAGGATTTTTTGACGGTTTTTACCCTTCCAGCCATGATCAGCCTGTATGACAATAATGGGCTCGTTTTCTGAATCTTCCAATATTCTTCTTGAAATCTCCAGAATCTGGGCGCTGATAAATTGCACCTGTCTGGTATAGCCATCCAAATCATAGAATTCATTGATGGCGCTTGCTTTCTCGCCGCTGTAATAGCCCGGATCTTCCAAGATACTGCCATCCCTATTAAAAACAAAAGGTGGATGTGGAATCAGGATATGTGCAAAAGTAAATGTTGGATTGTTGTTCTGAGCGACCTGCGGTAAAAGTTCCAACACATTTCGCTGTGTCTCAATATGCAGGCTTTGGGTTGTCGCGTCAGGGTTGGAGATTGGCAACCATTCAAATAGATACCCCCGAAAAGGATAGACGATAGTGGTCTCGAAAAACAATAATTCAAAAGGAGTTAAGCCGCGAAGGGGATCCGTAGATCTGATTTTGTAATATATATCCGCATCAGTCAATTCACTCCATCGATAGCCCGTGGCAAAGGCGACAATTTGATAACCCAGGTCTTCAAACATTGATCTGGTTTCACTGTGGATTAATAAATCCTGATAGGATGAAAGATTGTTGTCTTGAACATACTCCCCGATAAGCTGTAAGTTCATGGAGGTCGTAAGGGAGGTCAATGTCTCTCCATAATTACTCTGGGATTTGCTCGCATAGTAAAATCCCAACGCCTCCATTTCCGCAACAAAGTCAGTCACATCAATCTCATATTGCTCAAGGAGTGTATCTGGGCGCGCATACATATCCAGCACAATATAGTACACATCAGGCGGAGCACCATCCTCATTGGTTTCAGCGGTTTCCTCGCCACTTTCCTGTGCCCATCGTGACGATGCAATAGCTTCGCCAATATAAAATCTGCCCAATTGAAATAAGGGCATTGCGACCAAGATGATACTGAAGATATTCATCAGTTTTGAAAAATCAGGTTTAATATCACGTAAAAAACCGAAAATGATGACGCCTGACCAAAGGAGCCCCAACACCAACACAACATATCTATGCCTTAGAAATGCGGGATCAATAAAGGAAACCGATTCCAGAAGGTTATAAATATGGCCGTAAGAAAAAAACAGGATTATGGTTATGCCAGTAGATAAGGCAGCCTTATGCCAATGTTTCCGGTGAATAAGAAAAAATAGTCCAAATAACCCGAGGCTAAATAGAAGAGATACCAATAAGGGTCTGAACACAAACGTCAGCCGTGTCTCAAATTTGTTATAAGCAATCAAAGATATTACTGGAAAGATAGCCAGAAGCAAGGGATAGAACGGAAATGGTTTTTTCTTCATAAGAACCTTAAACTCATCTAGTAATCATATTTTTGTGATACCCCCCATTATAAGCGCATTCAACAATATATCTCAGAAAAAAAGTCTCCCGGAGTTTTCCTTTCGGGAGACTTCTTATTGCCTTTCTTATCGCTCAGAGAAACATTTCCTGCGCAGAACCAGGTTTTTTACCCCATCGCTTTTTCAACGATGGCGGAAAAAGCTTCCGGCTCTCGAACGGCCAGATCAGCCAGCATCTTGCGATTGAGGTTGATCTTGGTTTGCTTTAAACCATGAATCAGCCGGCTGTAGGTTGTACCGTTTTGCCGGGCTGCTGCGTTGATGCGGGAAATCCACAATCTGCGCAGGTCCCGTTTGCGGTTCCGGCGGTCGCGGTAAGCATACCATTGACTTTTCAGGTATTGCTCATTTGCGCGACGGAACAATTTCCCCTTGGTGGCGTAATACCCTTTGTTCAGTTTCAGTATTTTTTTGTGCCGCTTATATCGTTGCGGACCACCTTTTACACGTGCCATGTCATTCTCCTTTGCGAGCCCCTGAGCGCCGGCAACTTCGTTCAATCACCCGTTGTTTACACCCAACAGCCGCAACCATAAAATAATTAATTGATGTTTATTTTTTATTCTTGCCCAAATAAGGTGCAAGGCGTTTCACTTTCTTCCGCATTTTGCTTCCCTTAACCGGGAGCATCCGTTCAAACAATTGTTTTGTCCGATCCGGTGTACGGCGGCGCAGGTGGCCTTTGCCAATTTTGGTGCGCATGACCTTGCCAGAACCTGTAACTTTGAACCGTTTCGCGGTCGCTTTATGGGTCTTCAACTTATACTTGCCATCTTTTTGCTTGCGTGGCATTCCTAAACTCCTTTCATGAAAATCCTACGGCGCGTACAAACACAGCCGTAGGTCATTTCGTATTTACTCTCGTCTAATTCGTACTATCGAAGCTATTACTTATCTGGGGCGAGCATCATATACATGGATCGCCCTTCCATTTTTGGTGCCTGTTCGACTTCAGAGACATCAGCCAAATCTTCAGCGATTTCCCGCAAGTCATTCAGTCCAATCTCCGGGTATGTAATTTCACGTCCCCGGAAGCGAATGGTGACTTTGACTTTCATCCCGTCTTTCAACCAGCGGCGTGCATCTCGGACTTTGAAACCCTTATGATGATCGGTTGTTTTCGGGCGCAAACGAATTTCTTTGATCTCAATTTTTGTTTGCGATTTCCGTGCTTCCCTTTCCTTCTTCTCTTTTTCATAAAGGAATTTGCCAAAATCTAAAATTTTGACAACAGGGGGATTGGCGTTCGGTGCAACTTCGACCAGGTCCAGTCCAGCATCTTCTGCTCGGTTTAAACCTTCACGTAAACTAACAACGCCAAGGTTCTCACCTTCCTGGTCAATCAAACGGATTTGTGTGGCACGGATTTGTTTATTGACTCGATAGTCGTCTTTGCTACTTATAGTTAGTACTCTCCTTCTGATATGAATATCATCGCTTAATACAAACATTATTCCCGTCTAGGGAACGAGTTTTATATTACCATAAATTTACTAAAACCGTCAATAAGATAATGGTTCATTTTCAACAAAAATCGAATGGAACTACTCAATTTTCTTGATACCGGATCAACTGTCACCGATAATAAATTAATGTATGTTCCTAAACTTCAATTTCACAAAAATGTCGGCCAAAACACTGCAATCACATACAATATTTGGGCGATACCAGAATAAATTTGGAGAATATTTCTAGCGTGTTTATTAATTTCCGCATCTAATCCGTAATGGTCTAGCTTTGATTTAAATAACTGAAACGCGTCAATTTTCTTTCGATAGACCATTCTTATCATAGCTGCCACCATAATGATGCCAACGAGGCCTAATAAACTCCATCGGACTATCCCATACGGCATTGAAGATGAATCGACTGTGCTATGCACGACATCCCCTAGCAGCCAGTTGATCAGCTTGGCCATCCCGAAAAAAGCGAGCAGTGAAAGGCCTCCCAGCTTGATGTGATTCATCAACATCCGCTGCTGAATCCGATGCCATCGCCTGGCTTGATCGGGATAGACTGCGTTCTGATAATAATCATTCATCACATTCGTCTTGATCGTATAAAATGTGTTCAAGGCTTCGGTAAAGCCAGTACCTGCATAAAGCGCCCATAGCACGCCAGTTAAGAAAATTAATCCCCCAATAGTTATGACATAGAACCACACCATGAAAAACATCTCCTTAATGAATTTAAGCAGCAACCCCAACTTAATTCAATAAAACTTGAATAAATTGGAATAAGTATAAACGATTTTCTACAATAAGGAGGTAGAAATCAATGGGAGTTTTTAAGCGGCTAATGGGAATTAGGCTTTTAAGCGGTCATTATGTCCGACTTTCCAGGCTCACCACCCCATTATTCAAGCTCAGCATATGAAGGTTAAACAAAAAAGGGGCGGATGTTTCAAGCCGCCCCAGTCAATTTTATTATCCCAAAAAACTAGCCTTCAACCTTTTCTTCCACCTCTTTAACAGCTAATTCTTTAAATTCATCCACTTTCATCGCGCCCAAACGCTCACCGCTCCGCCGGCGGATGTCCACCTGGTGATCATCGACCTCGCGGTCGCCGACAACCAGCATATAGGGGGTTTTCTGCTTTTCAGCATCGCGGATCTTGGCGTTCATCCGGTCGCTGCTGTCATTCACATCCACACGCAGCCCGGCTTGCCTTAGTTGCTCAGCGACCTCTCGGGCGTAGTCATTATGGCGATCAGCGATGGGGACAATCACCGCCTGCACCGGGGACAGCCATACCGGGAAAGCGCCGGCGTAATGCTCGATTAAAACGCCGAAGAAACGTTCAACGCTTCCCATCAACGCTCGATGGATCATGTAGGGACGGTATGCCTGCCCATCTTCCTCAATATAGGTCATATCAAAACGTTCCGGCAGGTTGAAATCAAATTGGATGGTTGAAAGCTGCCATTCACGGCCCAAGGCGTCATTGAGCTTCAAGTCAATTTTCGGCCCATAAAATGCGCCGCCGCCTTCATCAACTTCATAGGGCAGCTCTGCCCGTTTCAATGAAGCTTCCAATGCCGCTTCCGCATCTTCCCAGCGTTCTGGCTCTCCCACCGCTTTTTCGGGCCGCGTGCTTAAATACGCCTTGATATCCTTGAAACCGAAAGACCGCAGCATGTGCAGGCTGAAGGAAAGGACGAAATCAATCTCATCCGGCATCTGGCTTGGCGCACAGAAGTGATGGGCATCGTCCTGCGTGAACCCACGCACCCGCATCAAGCCATGTAAAACACCGCTGCGCTCATAGCGATAGACGGTGCCTTTTTCCGCGTAACGCATGGGCAGATCACGATAAGAACGGATGTCCGATTTGTAAATTTCGATGTGGAAGGGGCAGTTCATCGGTTTAAGATAGAATTCCTGCTCCTCAATTTCAATGGGCGCGTACATGTTTTCTGCGTAGAAATCAAGATGCCCGCTCGTCTTCCAAAGGTCTGCTTTGCCAATATGCGGGGTATAGACAAAATCATAGCCATTCTTGAGATGCTCATCATCCCAAAACCGTTCTGCCAAATGGCGTACCATCGCGCCTTTGGGATGCCATAGCACCAGCCCAGCCCCGACTTCATCGTTGAAGCTGTACAAATCCAATTCATTCCCCAATTTGCGATGGTCGCGTTTCTTGGCCTCTTCCAGCCGCCAGAGGTATTTCTTCAAGTCCTTGGGCGAGAGCCAGGCTGTGCCATAAATACGCTGGAGCATGGGATTATTCTCATTCCCGCGCCAGTATGCACCGGCAATTTTCATTAATTTAACAGCGCTGGGATGGATTTTGCCCGTGCTCTCCACATGAGGGCCACGACACAGGTCGACAAATTCATCGCTCTTATAAATTGAAATGACCGGTTTCTCTTCCACAGGGTTGCCGTGTTCATCCACGTCGCCCTGTTCCAAACCCTCAATCAATTCCAACTTATAGGGCTGATCCTTGAAGATTTCCCGCGCCTCATCCGCCGAGACCTCTTCCCGAACAAATTCGCTGTCATCCTTGATGATCTCCCGCATGCGGCCTTCAATTTCTTCCAGGTCTTCCGGTGTCAAGGGTCGGGGCAAGTCAAAATCATAGTAAAAGCCGTCCTCAATTGGCGGCCCGATGGCGACCTTACCCTCTGGGAATTTCTCCAATACCGCCTGCGCCATCACGTGCGCGGCGGAGTGCCGCACCCGGTATAGTTTCGAATCTTCATATTTTTCAGCCATCATTATCCTCCTTCGGATAAAATGCTCTCCCAACTCTATAATTGAGAAAGCTAATAATTATTTAAACAAAAAACCCTCGCCCACTGGGGCGAGAGCTCTCTCACGCGGTTCCACCCAGATTGACTGATAACCATCGTCAGCAGCCATCTCTTGGTGCCGATAACGGGGCAAACCGTTCTCCATACTCAACCCTAAGGCTTTTCCGAATCATGCTCACGGGGGGTTTTCGCTGGGGCTTGCCAAAGAAGACTTTCAGCCGATGATCTTCTTTCTCTTGTGACAGCCTTCCGGCTACTCGTCCCGTTCAACGCAGTTATATATTCAGTGGGTGGTATAGGGCTCGAACCTACGACCTCCGCGATGTCAACGCGACGCTCTAACCAACTGAGCTAACCACCCGCAGGTGAAAGCATTATAATCTGTTGGGGTACAAAATGCAAGTAGAAAATGAGAGTGTTGAAAAAGAATTTTTCCATTATTATCTGCGCTGATATACATTCTAATAGGCTGTATTCTCTGTTTTCACCTTTTCAACACCATCCCAATACGCCTCTCGCTTGCTGAAGTGGAAATGGAATGAGGTGAAAAAACCGGTTGTACTTCTAATTTAACCCTCACCCTACCCTCTCCCTTCAAAAGGGAGAGGGTTTTTGGAAGCTTAGGTATCATCAATATGAGGCTGCCTTTCTCAATTATCACGATTGCCTGGCTTTCTTCGAGGCTGTCTAAAAAGTAATAAAACAGAAATTTACGATCAAATTATTGAGTGAATTTAATTATTTTAACTATTATGAAGATATAAACTTTCTATATTTATATGATATTGCGTACAGGCGACCCGTGGGTCGCCCCTACG
>NPIE01001469.1_pt2:0-12500 | contig 176543 bp, 186 predicted proteins | sample 8637661 | NCBI WGS metagenome assembly NPIE01 (sample SAMN07420842, study PRJNA396082) | bioreactor metagenome | isolation source: sample BA12 brine-fed electro-methanogenic bioreactor BA | place: Japan: Kochi | collected 2016-12-09
CATTCCCTTCTTTCAGCCAGCATCTTCAAAAATTCAGCAGGATCCTTCATTTCACCAATTTCCCAGCTGTGAACCACAGGTATTCCATCAATAGACTCCTTAGTCTTCTTATTTTCCATTATAAAGACTGCGTCCGTGCCGATCACTGCGGAAAGATCATTGAGGTTGGTGGCCATTTTACGCAGTACCTTCTGGTTCCGGTTTTTCTCCAGATCCGTGATGAGAGGTTCTGCCTTCTTAGAAGTGGCTTCTGCCTGGGCCAGGGCATCAAAGGGTGTTCTATTGGTGTTAATAACTCCAAAACCTAAATCAACCAGTTCCCGGGGTTCACCCTTTTTAACTTCAGTTTCCTCTTCCTTAGGGGGAACTGCAAACAGGTTAACTGAAAGGGTGATCCTCATGTTAAGGATGCTTTCCAGTAAAAATGCAGTGTCTGGCTGGGCTCTTACCCGGCCAGTTTCATATTTGTATATTGTTTCCCGAGATACATGGGCCTGGTCTGCCAGATCCTTCAGTGAAAGGTTGTGCTGCTCTCTCATTTCCTTGACTATCTGGCCGTCAATTTCCACATAGTAACCGCCTCGGTCGGCAAATATCTCCGGATATACCTCCTCCACCACTATGTTCCGCAGGGTTGAAGGGGCAATGACGGGGATTCCATGACGTTCGTAGACCACGTCTTCTTCTAAAACTTCATTCTTGGATTTAAGACCCACCAAGAGTGGTGAACCAAAGAAGGTACGGGCTACCCTTTTAATTTCCTGGGCGTGGGCTATACTGAACCCATCCACGTTAACCAGTACCTTCATTAAAAGTAAAAGTAGTTCCTTCCGGGCCACCAGATCAAAACAACTTCTATCATATATATTAGAAGTGTCAAAACCATGCTTGGATAGGAGCTCGTTGATCTGAGTGATAATTTGATCTCTAGGTATGGGCATGTTCGACATGAAAAAACACCCCGGTGATAATTTACATGAATGATAATAATTTGGATTTATTTAGAGTTTACGTGGGCCTGGATGACACTGACTCTGCCAGTGGAATGTGCACCACATATATATGTAGTGTGATTATGGACCAACTTAAAAGTTGTGGTTTCCGGGTGGATGGACCACCTCGCCTGATACGCCTCAACCCCTTCGCACCTCATAAAACAAGGGGAAACGGAGGAGTATCATTTAAGATGGTTTTAAAATCCAGGGAGGAAGTTGGTAAAGCCAAAAAACTGATTTTGGACCTGGTGGAAAAACTTTCAGTTATGGATGACCCTAAAACCAATCCTGGTGTGGTATTTTATGAAGGGGAAATAACCCCTGAAATGGAGGACTACGCCCGGCGAACCATACGCACCATTGTAACCCAGGAAGAAGCTGAAAAGTTGGCTCAGAAAATAGGGGCGGAGATTTTCAAGTTTAAAAAGGGAAGGGGGATTATTGGCTCCCTGGCAGCTATTGGCTGCCCCCTTGATGACTTTACCTATGAACTTTTGGCCTACCGCGACCCGGCCAACTACGGTACACATAGAAAGGTTGATGCTGATTCTGTACTGGAAATGAACCAGGAAACTTACCCTGATACTTTTGATAACATTGACGATGGTTACATGGCCATAACTCCCCACACCCCCTGCCCCGTGCTTTACGGGATCAGGGGAGAGAGCCCGGAGGCCGTGGAGGAAGCCCATAAAATGGTGAAGGTAAATGAGCCCGTGGAATCATTCCGAGTATTTTTAACCAACCAACACACGGATATGCACCTTCAAAAAATAGATTCCATCGACCAGATGAGACAGTTCCAGTGCTACATTATCCAGGGAACGGTTAAAACCCAACCAATGGTTATTGAAGGGGGGCACATAATTTTCACCCTGGAGGATGATTCCGGTGAGATAGAATGTGCCGCCTATGAACCCACCAAAAAGTTCCGTGATGTGGTACGAAAGCTGGCCCCTGGAGACCAGCTGGTGGTCTGTGGCGGAATTGGGAATAAGGGCACCCTCAACATGGAAAAGATTGAAATAACTGATTTAACCACGGTATATGAATATCTTAACCCCCTCTGTGAATGTGGAAAACGTATGAAGTCCGCGGGGAAGAATAAAGGTTATAAATGTCCTAAATGTGGTAGTAAAATAGGTGGGGATGGGGAAGATGAAGTTAGAGAAAAGAGAGAAGTTAAAAGAACCATAAGTAAAGGTTTTTATGAAGTTCCTCCTTCTGCCCGTAGACATCTGAGCAAACCCCTGGTCAGGGGTTGATTTGGAATATTAATCCTGATCTTAGTCCCTTTTAATCTTAGAGGTTAATCTTAGAGGCCACTTTTATTCCTTAGATGCATAATTCCTTAGAGGTACAACATGTTCACCCAAGATATTGCAGAATTCATTGGTTCATTGAACTATCAGGACCTCCCCCCGGAAGTTATTGAACAGGCAAAGTTATGCTTCCTGGATTTTTTAGGGGTCTCACTCCGAGGTTCTCGTAGCAAGAGTGGACAAATTATAAGAGATATCATACCTCTGGGAGATAAATCCACGGTTATCGGAGGAAGTAACTCCCATGCCCCTGATGCCGCACTGGCCAACGGGGTTTCTGCCCATTGCCTGGACCTGGATGATGGTCACCGGTTGGCCCAGCTTCATCCCGGGGCCTGTGTAATACCCGCCGCACTATCCCTGGCTGAATCAGGTAACAAGTCGGGAAGGGAATTTATAACGTCCCTGGTGGTAGGATACGAAGTGGCCATAAGGTTAGGCAAGATTGTAAACCCTGGTCACCGCCAGAAAGGTTTCCACACCACCGGTACCTGTGGAACCATTGGCGCAGCAGCAGCAGCAGCGAAAATATTAGAACTTGAGGGAGAAGAAATTTTAAATACCCTGGGACTGGCCGGGACCCAGGCTGCAGGATTACTGGAATCAGACCATGCTGGAAGTATGGGCAAACACCTTCATGCCGGTCGCGCAGCCCAATCTGGAGTTCTGTCAGCATTACTGGCCATAAAAGGTTTTACCGGAGCCCACACCATTTTAGAAGGGATGGAAGGATTATTTAATGCCATGGGTGATTGTACAGGAAAAAAATGCCCTGATCCTGAAGATGAAACCTGGGAATCAACTCCCGGAAACTTTGAAATTTCAGGGGTTTACTTCAAAAAATATCCAGTCTGCCGACATTTACATTCCTCCCTCGATGCCACCCTCCATATTATGGAGAATAAAAATGTTAAAATCCAGGATATCCAGGATATAACTGTTGAAACCTATGATATTGCGGCTAAACATGAGGAGTATCATCCCGAAACTGTGGAGGGTGTCCGGCAGAGTTTACCAGTGAGCATGGCCCTGGCAATTTTAAAGGGGGGTTTAAATATTGAAGATATTGAAATCACCGCTTTCCAGGGTAAAGATAGTGTTGATGCCCAGAAAATCCGGGAGATTACCCGTAAGATCCAGATAAAGCGTGTTGAAACATTCAACCAGCTTTACCCTCAAAAAAGACCTTCACAGGTTACCCTGAAAATTTTAAATCATTCTTACCAGGAGAGGATTGATCTGGCTAAGGGAGAACCTGAAAACCCATTCACCAAGGATGAACTGTTGGGTAAGTTCCATGAACTGAATCCTAAGGTTGATTTAAGGGTTTTGGATGTCATTGATGATTTAGAGAATTCAAATTTAAGTGAATTAATGAAATCACTTAATTATGAGTTCAAATACCTTGTAAAATGAGTATTAGGCATAAATAATGATGTAAATATAAATAATACGGTTAAATATCCATCATTTAGTAAAATCGATCCTTAAGTATTAAGTTAAATCTATGATTAAACAACAGGTGGGAGTAGTATATATGGACACAAGTGAATTTTTGAATAAGATTGGGATTACCCGACCATCTAACCCTTTGCCCGATTCGCCCCGGAGATTTCCCGATGGTGCTCAGTACCGATTTGAAGTCCCTGGTATTCAGAAACCAGAATCATTGGAAGGCCTTATAGCTGCTTTAGATAATTACGAGGTTCAGGTACACCGGGTGACACAGACCAAGGGAATTATGCTCCTCACTGACCGGGAAATTATGGAAATGATGGACCTGGCCCGTGATGCCCGGATGGAACTCTTTTTAAGTGTGGGTCCCCGTGCTCCCTATGATACCAGTGCTACCGCCCAGACCCGGGAAGGGGCCCGGATCGGTTACCGTCTCCGTGGTTATGACAACCTGACCTATGCTATTGAAGATGTTAGAAGGGCCGTGGAACTGGGTGTGAGGGGTATAGTGGTTTATGATGAGGGTCTTCTCTGGGTTTTGAATAAAATGCGTGAAGAAGGAGAATTACCCTTAAATGTTCACTTCAAGGTATCTGCCCACTGTGGTCATGGAAATCCTGCTTCGGCACGATTACTGGAGGATATTGGGGCAGATTCATTTAATCCGGTGAGGGATCTGCAGATAGCAATGCTGGCCGCCATAAGGGAATCCCTATCTATATCACTGGATATCCACACGGAAAATCCCCAGTCTTCCGGAGGTTTCATCAGACATTATGAAGTGCCGGAGATAATCAAAAAAGCATGCCCCGTGTACCTTAAAACCGGAGGTTCTGTTGCCGCCCACCATGGATATGATACCACCCGTAAAGAAGCTGGTGCCCGGGCCAGGCAGGTTTTACTGGTGCAGAGCATGGTCAACCGTTTTTACCCCGAAGCAATCATTTCTTCCCCGGGAGCAGCAGATCTGGCCATACCTTCACTGAAGTAAGATTCAGTTGAATCCAATCCATAAAAAAAGATTAACATCATATCCACTGGTTAAATCTCACTCCAATGTTAAAATCCCACTTTCCAGTTAGTATTTAATTGATTACCGGTTAGGAGACGTTTATGCCCATAAATATCAGAGACTTGGTCAAAAATGCAGTAATAGAAGCCAGCACAACTTTTAGGGAGGATCAGATCCATGCCTACCAGAAGGCTATTCAGAGGGAGGTAAATGATAATGCCCGCTGGGTTCTGGAGTTACTCCTGGAAAACGCCAGGATTGCCCGGAGTAATAAAGTCCCCCTGTGCGATGACACTGGTATTCCCCATGTACTAGTTGAATTAGGACCTGAAACACCATTTAAACCAGACTTATTCCACCAAATAGAAGAGGGTGTGGAAGATGGCCTTAGAAAACTCCCCGGACGACCAATGGCGGTTTGTGGGGATGATATCGAACGTATTGAACAAAGCAGGGGACTGGCCAGTGATCCGGGAAAGGTAATACCTCCATCGATTTTGGTGGATAAAATGAATGATAAGGGCCTTAAAATCCATGTACTGATGTTAGGTGGGGGTCCAGAGATAAGGAGTCACACTTATCGTGTTTTTCACCAGCGGGATCATGGAAACCTTTTTAAGGAAGCGCTTACATGGATGAGATCAGAGATTCCTAAGTTGGGGTGTACACCATGTATTCCGGCACTGGGCGTTGGTAGAACCCACTTTGAAGCTTCATCACTGATGCTTAAGGCAATGGCGTACAGCAACCTCCATCATCAATCATCAATTGAAAAGAAGATAACTGATTCATTGAACAGTACCAATGTGGGGGCCCTTGTTCTGGGGGGTTCGGTCACTGCACTGGGGAGCATGGTTAAAATTGGACCTCAAAGGGCCAGTGGAGTGCGAATTGTTTGTATGCGTCCCTGCTGCTGTGTTGAGCCAAGGAAATCATCGATTTATATTTCACAAGATGTACTGGAGTGAGGAATAATGGCAATTGGAAGAGAGACTGTGGAAAATTTACTTAAACTTACCAAGCCCAAGTGGAGAACCTCCATCACCAAGGTGGAACCGGACCGTATAACTACCAGGGGATATCCCCAGGAAGATTTAATAGGGAATATTTCCTTTTCAGAAATGGTATATTTACTCTTAAAGGGTGAACTTCCCCCGGAAAAAGAGGCGAAGATGATGGAAGCAGTCTTAGTTTCCTTCTGTGATCACGGGGTAACTCCCCCCAGTACCCAGGTGGCCCGGATCATGGCCTCCACTGGTGCCCCCATGAACACCTGTGTTGCAGGAGGAGTGTCCTCCTTTGGCAAATACCATGCTGGAGCTCTGGAACGGTCCATGCGTATTGTGCAACACGTGGTTAAGGAAGGCGTTGGTTCCAATGGTCCTCCTTCTTCCAGTGAGGAGTTGAAAAATTCAGCGTTAATGGTGGTGGAACACTTCCTGAAGAAGGGTAAAAAAATACCCGGATTTGGGCACCGTTTCCATCATAAAGACCCCAGACCAGCCAAACTTATCAAAGTAGCCAAAAAATATGGTTGTTTTGGAATTCACACCGAACTAATTGTTTCCATTGAAAAATTACTCCTGGAAATGAAGGGCATTCACATGAACATTGATGGGGCCAATGCCGGGATACTGTCAGATATGGGCTTTGACTGGAAATTAGGAACGGGTATTTTTACAATAGGAAGAGTTCCAGCACTTGTTTCTCATATTAATGAAGAAAACTCTGTTGAAAATTCTTTTAGAAAGTTTGTTGAGGTTGAAGATATTTATTACAATGGTCTGGAATCCAGAAATGTTGATAGTGACCGGAACGAACTTAATATTTCTAAATAACTCCTCTCCTCTTTTTCATACTCAAAAAATTAAATAGCAAAAGATAAATATAAGCCTCAATAGAACTCCGTTTATCATGGTCATATTAGGGTGATTTAAATGACAACGATATCAGAAGCAATAACAACAATAAAGAAGGCTGAAAGTGATGCCTATAAACTAATAGAGGACACAAAAGCCAAGTCTTCTGAAATGATCCAAGAAGCCAAATCCAAATCAAAAGAAACCATAGAAAAGGCCAAAGAAGAGGCCAACAGTGATGCTGAGAAGATCACTTTTGAAGCCGAAACTAAAGCCAAAAAGGAAGCATACCAAATAACTAATCAAACAACTGAAAAAGTAGAAGTAACAAAAACAAAAGCTACCGGTATGGTTGATGAGGCTGCTGAAGTCATTGTAAAAAGTATATTATAGTGTGAGTACCATGTTCAAGCCGGCAAGGATGAAAAAGCTCAGGATAATCACCTTGGACAAGTACGCTGATTCGGCAGTGAGTTCACTTCACGAAGCAGGCTTGGTCCAGATTGAAGATATATCCGAGCGAATACAACAGGACGCAGAATGGAGACAGATCCTGAAACCATCCAGCACCTCTCCTTTTACCGGTAAAATTTCTTCCCTTTTGATGAAAACGTCGGGAACTGTTGATTTTCTAAAATCAATGTCCAGAAAAGAGAAGGGAATTTTACCCTTGGTCAAGGGTTTCATAAACCCCCCACCAATTAAAAAAGTAGAAGTAGAAGCCCTGGACACCCAAGAATTAATTCAAAAGGCCGAAAAAATACTGGGGGAAGTTGAATCCAAAACCAAACCCCTGGAAGAAAAAATTAACCAGCTTGACTCTAGGAAAACCGAACTGGAAAATGCCCTTAGAGTTGCTCGTAATCTTTCTAATTTTAATGTAGATCTCGGTCTTCTGGAAGAATCTGATTATGTCTCTGTTATTGCAGGAAAACTATCCTTAGAATCCTATGATAAGTTCATGGGTAATCTGAAGGATTTAACTGACGAAATTGTAGTTTTTGATCAGGATAGCGAATCCAAAGGATTCAAAATACTGGTCGTTGTAACGGTTAATAAACACGCTGAAGAAGTTTTAAGTCAGTTACGTAAAATGGAGTTTGAAAGATTTGAATTTTCAGGGCTAAGTGGTAAACCCGATGAACTAATCGGGAAATCACAGTCTGAACTGGAATCAATAGCCCATGAAAAAGAATCTATCTTAAACCAACTGGCAGATATATCTGCTGAATGGTTTGAAGAACTCCGAGCTCTTAAAGAAGAGTTAGAAATCGAAAAACAACGTAACGAAGTCTTTTCTTCCTTTGGTGAAACTGAAAAAACTGTTTTGTTTGAAGGATGGGTTCCAGAGAAAAAACTCAAAAACGCCCTTTTAACCATTGACAATTCAACTGAAGGTCATTCCATTGTAGATGTAACTGACCCTGATGTGGAAAAGGACGAAATTCCAGTTCAACTGGACAACCCCAAATTCGCCAAACCCTACGAAATGTTTGTGCACATGTATTCTCCCCCCAATTACCGGGAAGTTGACCCCACCATACTCATGGCCATTGTCTTTCCATTTTTCTTCGGTTTCTGTCTTACCGAAGCAGGTTATGGTATAGCCGATGCCCTCATTGGTTACATTATATTCCGGGGTCTGGGTAAAAACAGCAAAACCATGGCCAACATGGGACTAATAATGATTGCCTGTGGAGTATGGGCTTTAATACTAGGACTGGCAACCAATAGTTTCATTGGAGACTTTATACCCCGCTTTATCTGGGGAGATACAGCTATGGCTCTGCCAACCACCATACCATCCATAAACTCCTTTGCACACCCAGAAAACATTCTTATAATCGCCATACTGGTGGGTGTTCTACACCTGAACCTGGGTTTAGCCATTGGAGCCTACAACAACATAGTCCGTGGGGACATCAAAGAAGCTTTAGGAGCCCAAATTGTGTGGTTCATCCTGGAAGCAGGTGTAGTATTACTGGCATTAGGCTACCTCTTATTGGGAGGTGGAATACTGATGTACGCCGGAATAGGCGTCCTGGTATTAAGCTTAATCATGCTGGTGTATTTCAACGGTATGTTTGGAATTATGGATGTGTCCGGTTTCCTGGGTAATGTTTTATCATACGCCAGGCTCCTGGCACTGTGTCTTTCCACCGGTGGGATAGCCATGACCGTGAACATTCTAACTGGAATTTGTGCGGAAATGATCCCATTGATTGGAATAGTTATTGCCCCTATAGTCTTTGTTGGAGGACAGATTGCAAACCTGGCCTTCCAGACATTAGGAGCATTCATAAACGCACTGCGTTTGCATTATGTTGAGTTTTTCGCTCAGTTTTACATTGGCGGAAGTCAGAAATTCAAGGCTTTCCGCGCCAAAAGAAAGTTTACTAACATAGGAGGAAAATAACATGGTAGAAGTCGCTTTAGGAACAGCATTAGCAGCAATCGGCGCAGGATTAGCCGTCGGTTTTGCAGGATTAGGATCAGGTTTAGGTCAGGGAATAGCAGCAGCAGGAAGTGTAGGTGCTGTGGCCGAAGATGAAGACATGTTTGCCCGAGGTATCATATTCACTGCACTACCCGAAACCCAGGCTATCTACGGATTCCTGATTGCTATACTCCTCATGGTATTTACCATTATGGCCAACAAAGCATTACCCGCATCATTAGGTCTGGTAGCAATAGGTGCTGGAGCTGCAATAGGATTCGCCGGTCTCGGTTCAGGTATGGGTCAAGGTATTACTGCATCCTCAGCAGTAGGAGCAGTAGTTGAAAATGAAGACATGTTTGCCCGAGGTATCATATTCACTGCACTACCCGAAACCCAGGCTATCTACGGATTCCTGATTGCTATACTCCTCATGGTATTCGGTGGAATTCTGGCAGGATGATAAGATGAGTGCCGGGACAGAGAAAATAGTCTCAAGTATAATGTCTGATGCTCAGATAAAAGCAGAATCCATATTAGCTGAAGCTGAAAAGGAAAAAGAATCCATTCTCTCAGAAGGCGAAGCACAAGCAGTTGCCGAAAAAGAAAAAATCTTAGAAAATGCTGAAAAACAGTCACAAATGAGATATCAGCAGATCATCTCAGAAGCTAAGATGAACTCCAGGAGAATGGAACTTGAGGCTCGAGAAGAAGTAATAGAAGAAGCATTCAACAAAGCAGAAGAAAAGCTTAAAGAATTAGCTTCTTCAGATGCGTCTGAATACAAGACATCACTTGAAAAAGTAATCATCGAAGCTGGTACAGAAATTAGGGGAGGCGACATGGTAGTCCTCGTTAAAGAAAGCGATGTGGCTAAAATAAAAAGTTCCCTACCATCCATTGAAAAAAGTATCAGCGATAAAACAGGAAAACCCACTAAACTGGAGATGGGCGAAAACATCAACACCATTGGAGGAGCAATTTTGAAAACCAAAAATGGTGAAATAGAAGTTAACAACACCATCGAAGCAAGGATGTTAAGATTTAAAAAATCTCTAAGATCTGAAGTTGCCGGGATACTGTTCAAATAAATAGGGGAGATTTCATATGGTAGAGGACATTACTTCATTAGTCACCGGACTGGGATTCCCCTCTATTGAAGCTTTTTTAGCGGCAGTAATTCTAGTAATAGCAGTTTTCGGAGCAATTGTAGTTATATCAACTATAAGGCCTGTTCTGGGAATGTTCCCTTATACTTACCCTAATGCACGGGTAAGGGCTAGAATAGGAAGAATATTCACTGAAAAACAGTTCCAGGAAATCATTGAAGCGGGAAACATTGAAGAAGTGAAAAACTATCTGAGAGGATTCCCAGATTTCGCAAAATACATTGATCAGTACCCCCTGGAAAAAGCTCTGGATGCCCAGCTTGCTGAAAACTACGACCTAGTAGCTAGAATAACCCCTGAGAACAGCCGAGATGCTTTCAAGTTTCTCCTGAAGAAATGGGACATCAAAAACATTAAAAGCATAATAATTGCCAAGGAAGCAGGTTTAAGTCCTGAAGAGACCATGGACCTGGTAGTTCCATTTGGTGATCTGGCCGATAAACTGGACACATTAATCGACGCAGACAGCATAAATGAAGTGTTAAGTGCCCTGGAAGGAACAGAATACACCCCTCTCCTTGAAGATTCTATTCCCACTTACCAGGAAACAGGAATGCTACTACCACTAGAAGCTTCACTGGACAAATATCTCCTGGAAAACCTTCTTCGAACCGTGAGTACTCCTGAAGATGATAACACATCCTACCTCAAAAACTACGTGGGAAACATGGTGGATGGAACTAACCTTAAAATCATCTTAAGGGCCAAAGTGGATGGGCTGAAATTCGAGGATATCGAACCATACATGATCAGTGACGGTTACCAGATAAGAGAATGGAAACTGAAGGATCTCATGGAAGCAGAAGATGTTGCTGGTGTAATAAGTGGCCTGGAAGGAACAGATTACGCTCCTATCCTGGCTGAAGCCATGGCCACCTACAATGAAACTGGCTCCATAGGGGCTTTTGAAAGTGCACTGGATAATCACGTGGATGAAACTGCTAAAAAGATAGCTTTAAAGAACCAGTTCGGAATCGGACCTATGATTGGCTTTTTGAGCAAAAAGGAAAAAGAAATCAAAAACCTGAAGATCATTGTCCGTGGTAAACGTGAGGAAGGATACACCCCTGCTATGATCAAGGAGATGTTAGTATGAGTTCAAAAATAGCAGTAATGGCCGATCCGGACACTGTAACCGGTTTTATGTTAGGCGGTATCAAAGATGGGTTTCCTGTGGAAACTGAGGAAGCAGAAGCCAAATTAAAAGAACTGGCCAAGGAGTACTCCATTATAATAACCACTGAAAAAATTGGAGACAACATCCGAGAAACAATAGATAAAATAAGCAGTGAAAGTGCACTGCCCATGATAATTGAAATTCCAGATAAAGAAGGCTCAGTAGAACGGGAATCAGACCCAATCAGAGAGCTTATTAAACGAGTAATCGGGGTTGAGATGGTAGAATGACTGCCGAAGGAAAGATAATAAAGATAGCGGGTCCGGTAATTACCGCAGACGGTATGAGAGGGACCCAGATGTACGAGATGGTAAAAGTAGGTGACGACAAGCTCATCGGTGAGATCATCGAACTTGAAGGCGACACCGCAACCATCCAGGTTTACGAAGAAACAGCAGGTATGAAACCCGGAGAAGCAGTGGAAAGTACAGGAGGACCACTATCCGTAGAACTAGGACCAGGAATTATCGGTTCCATCTTTGACGGTATACAGAGGCCCCTGGAAACCATCAAGCTCTCAGTGGGAGACTACATTGAAAGGGGTGTGGATGTACCCGCACTACCTAAAGACAAAAAATGGACCTTTAAACCCATAGCCAAAGCTGGAAGCGAAGTTAAAGGTGGAGACATCCTGGGTGAAGTACAGGAAACCTCTGCTGTTGTCCAGAAAATAATGGTCCCCCCAAGGGTCAGCGGTACCTTAAAGAGTATTGTTGGTGAAGGCCAGTACACTGTGGTAGAAGACATTGCCGAAGTGGAAACCCCTAAAGGCCCAGTTAAAGTGCAGATGATGCAGAAATGGCCAGTCAGGGTTGGTCGACCTTACAAGGACAAACTGGACCCAGACATACCACTGGTAACCGGTCAACGAGCACAGGACACCTTTTTCCCTGTGGCTAAAGGTGGAACCGCAGCTATTCCCGGACCATTCGGATCCGGTAAAACCGTTACCCAGCAACAGCTGGCTAAATGGGCCGATGCAGACATTATCGTCTACGTAGGATGCGGTGAAAGGGGTAACGAGATGACTGAGGTTCTAAAAGAATTCCCAGAACTCGAAGACCCTAAAACCGG
>NPIE01001469.1_pt2:17500-30000 | contig 176543 bp, 186 predicted proteins | sample 8637661 | NCBI WGS metagenome assembly NPIE01 (sample SAMN07420842, study PRJNA396082) | bioreactor metagenome | isolation source: sample BA12 brine-fed electro-methanogenic bioreactor BA | place: Japan: Kochi | collected 2016-12-09
GATAAGATGGCCAAGGTATCCATGCTAGTTTTTGGAGCCGAAATAATGGTCACCGTGGGTATTGTAATTGGAACACTGATTTTTATTTATATAACTATATTTACCTGAATAATAATGAATTAAATCCTATTAAATCAAATATCCTGACCCACGGACCGGTAAACTTGATCAACCTTTTTTTGGGCGGAAGTAATTGTAGCTTCCGGTGTAGGTCCGGTACTTAAAACTGTGACCATTGGTTCTCCTTTTTCAATGATAACCCCGGGATGGGGTAGGTCGTAAACACCAGGGAAGTGAAGATCACTTACCGGTAATCTTTCCCGGGCATGGACCACCATTTTAGCTGCAAATTTCTGGGGAGAAGGAACTTCCAGAAGTTGCCCATGACATGCTTCCAGATGGGCCTGGGCCATGTTCCGGTTAAGTGATAGTTCTGCACATTCCCAGGTACCCTGTAATCGGGGGTTTACTTCAATCACGTATAACTCACCATTCCTGTTGATGAAATCTACCCCATTTGAGCCCACCAGGGATAGATGGTCCACCACTTTTGCAGCCATCTGGGAGATCTTCAGATCTCGGTTAGTGGGGGAACTTCCACCAGGGGGAACTTTTTCCTCCCTACTAACCAGACCCCCGGGATATGGTACTAGGTTTCCACAGTATCCAAAGGGTTCCCTCTGACCCAGTGTGCAGTCCCCAATGATCTGTTTACTGGTAAGGATGGTATGGGCCTCATCAGGGGTGGAGAGAACCGATGCACTGACATTTTCACCCTCAATAAATTCCTGAAGTAGCCACTGGGATAAATTTACCTCTTCGGGTAAACCAGTTACTCCCGAACCATGACCCTGGAGAATCCGAACCCCGTAACCACCGGCCCCTGATCTTGGTTTTAAAATGAACTTCTTTTCGGGGGCATTGCTGATGATTTCCCAGACTTCAGCATTATCAGAAGGTAAATATGTCATTGGAACATTGAAATATTTTTTAAGTCTCTGGAAAAGGGCAAATTTATCTTCAACTCCATTTACTTCCATATTTCCAATGATTTTACCGGAAGGGAACCAGGAAGGAGATGACCCCGCCAGGGATATGACACCATCCACATCCCCTACCATTCCCAGGGCTATTTCTCTCAAAAGATTGGGATTGAAGTTTTTTGAGAACCTACCACAGGAAATACCGGGTTTCTGGTCCAGAATCGATTCTACCCGGTCAGCACAAGATCTCAGATCCAATGTCCCAAAATAATCAGCAGAGTAAACAGTGTATCCTAACCTTTTAAGGGAACAAGCCACAGCACGGGTGTTGACACCCACGACCAGAATGTTTTCCATAAGATTACCCTTTAAAAGAATGTTTATCTTGTTAAAAATAAAAATAGTCCCGAGCGGAGTCGAACCGCCGTCGCCGGTTCCAAAGACCAGCAGGATTACCACTACCCTACGGGACTATACTATAAAAGAGGCTGCCCATGCAGCATTTCACTTTTCTGAATGAAGTGCTATTTAAAGTTATCTGCAGACTAGGATCTAACTGATTTAAATGATCCTGGTTTGGCCTTCCTATTGCAATTTACTTTCAAACGACAACTACGACATTTTCGAGGATTACTGGTGGGTATGAACTGCTTTTCCCCAACGAGAAGACTATGAATCCTTTCAATAAGAGATTTTATATTAGTTTTGGCTTTCTGGTCAAAATAAGCTGACCAGAAAATGTTATCCGTCCCTCTCTCCCGCAGGGCCCCGATTATTGTTCTATTCTCTTTAACCATATCCTGGAAGGCAAGACAGTACCCCCACACCTGGTTTATGGAAGACACATAGGCCCGGGTACCAGGTTTATCATCGATTATAATGAATTCCTCGGGAGTCATCCAGACTTCATCAATGAATCCCCTAATCCCATAATGAACAGAAACCACTGGAAATTCCCTTGATAAAAGTTCTGCAGTTTTAGAGGTCTCCAGCATCTCCTGAAATGTGGCAGGCTCCGCATGCTCCTGGAACTCTGCTTCTAACCGGGCATGTTCCTGGGTGCCAATAACCATTTTTCTGGTGGGCTGGACCTCCAAACCCTTAACATTTTCCAGGTATATGCTGTATTCACAGTATCCCTGCTTATTTAACCAGCTGATAGGGAAGTTGTTGTGCCCCTCCATGACCAGCACCTGGGATATCTCTGGATGGGGTTGAGACTTGGTTTTAGGCATTTAAAACACTTGCACTACCGTGTTATATTATATTAATTAAACACGGTGTTGGTTTCATCTGTGTGAATTGATTAATTATTGTTTAAAAATGAGTAAATAAAAGCTGGGGTATAGTAGGTGAAAAGTATTCACAGGAGCTTAATCCTCCTTTTCATCCTCTTTTTTGGTAAGGCGACTTTTAAGGACAGTCCAAATGTCTTTATCCCCATTATCATCCTTATTTTCCATATTCTCATTAATTTTATCTGGTTTTGGTGTTTGGTCCGAAAGGGGAGAAGTTTTATTCTGTTGCTGGAGTTTGAGTTTCTCAGTGAGCTTTCTTTCCTCTTTCAGGGCATGGATCAGTTTTTCCCGGTCACTTTCCAGGGATTCGATCCGGTCCTCCATTTCCTTCTCCTTTCTGCGGGATTTGTTATGCTTACTGAACAATTCCTTGTAGGTTTTGGATAGCTGGCTGTGTTTCCACTCCAGATCTGCAAATTCAGTTTCATACTGATCCAGTTTGACCTGGTATTCATCTTCCTTACGGGAAAACTCCTTGAATTCACCATCCTCATTGATGTACTCTTCCAGATCCTTCTGGGGTATGATGAACACTTCCATGCTGCAATCCAGGTTATCGGATCGTTTCAGGGGAACCAGGTACTGGTTGTACTCGTAGGTCTTCTTCTGGCCTCCCACTGTTTTTTTGGTCTTTTTCTTATAGCACTTGACCGCAGATTTGACTAGCTTCACCATGTGAAAAAACTCTCCTTTATCTATACCCCTATTGGTGAGACAGTCTTTTATAGTTGATGATGATATCACCACACCTCTCCCGGTTTAATACAATAAACCGGGTTATTGCATTTAAAATATCAAATCATTGCCAGCACCCGTCTGCTAGGATACAAAGATATAATTTTTTAATTTACCGGACCGGATTGACCTAAATCAACAATATCAGTAACTTAAATCTGGTTTTAAGACACTTAATTTTTTATTCCAGATATAAAAGAACAAACAAAGTTTATAAGAGATTTATGTACTATAACTATGGTATACAGTTTAAATGAGGAAAACTATGAAATCCGATAAAAAAATACTGGGATACGACCGGTTCTTGATGATGGCCCTCCTCAAGGAAGGTCCTCTCACACTGGAGGAACTGGATGACAAGACTATCCTCTTTTTATCCCTGATCTGGTACCAGCAGGTACCGGAAAAAGGGGAACCACTAATGGAAAGACTTTTTTTCACCCTGGCTCATCTGCGTTCTGAACTGGAAGATGAACGGAAGGATAAAAGAATTGGTAAAACTGAAGAAGAGTGTGAAAAACTCATTGAAAGTGGATGGGTCGCCCTGGTCGATGATCATTACTCCCTTACTGAAGAAGGAAAAAAGGAAGCCCAGAAATTTGTGGACCGCATGGAGAAGAAGGCCTCTCTGGTACGCAAGGACTTCTTCAAACCGGATGCAGCTGCCCGTAACACCACTGTACTGGATGCTTTCCTGGCAGTGATGAAGTTAGGGTCTGGTCTGGTCAGTGGTAGTGTGGGGCTGACTGCCGATGGTACCGATGCCACCATGGACACTGTTTCCGCCTTCATGGTCTGGTTGGGAATTAAATACCACCGGGAAACCATCTCCACCCTTCTGGTAATATTCGGATTATTCTTTGCCTCGGTCAGTATTGGTTACGACTCAGTCACTCATCTTATAAGCGCATTCTACGGTACATTGACCCCAATGGGTATGCCTTACCTGGTGATAGCAGTGGAAGGAATTGCCATCCTGGCCGCGGTCTTCCTGTTCTACTACCAGCGCTACGTGGGAAAGGTGAATTCCAACCTGACCCTTATTTCACAGTCTGTGGATTCTAAAAACCATATATTTATCGGCCTGTCAGTTATTGCTGGTGCAGTATTCACCATGCAGGGGATTTACTTCGTGGATGCCCTGATCGCACTGTTTATCTCTGTGGGTATATTCAAAGATGCGGTGGACCTACTCCGGGAAGCTATATCAGCCAGGAAAGGGGAAGAAGAGGATTATTCACAGTACCGTCTGCCTATGGAGGAGTGCTGGGAGGAGAACAAGCTCCGGGCCTTCCAGAACTGGATACTCTACATACTGTGGACTGGTGACCGTAAAACCAGGGATGAAATCATTGAATCATTGCAGGATGCTTTCCACCCCGATAATTACATCCCTGTGCTTTCCGAGCTTGATGCCACCTGTTCCGATGTCCATGACTTTGATGGTGACTGGGATAACATGACCCAGCCCCTGGTGGAGCTGGAGTTACTGGTACTTGAAGATGAGTACTTCCGCCTGACTGAAAATGGTAGCCAGTACCTGCAGGACTTTGTGAGTAACTTTGACTACTACGATGTCCATATGTCCGATACTATACTCCTGGCCATGGCTGAAGATGAACTACATCACCCTGAAGATCAAAAATAGGATAAATTATAGTTGAATAAAGAAATAGGGATTAATTATCTCTATTTATCTTCACTATTTTTTAAACGATTATTTCCATTAAAAAAAAGTTTAAACAAACTAAAAAGAATAATTATGACTTTTTTAGAGTCTTTTTCTGGATTCAATGGCTGCACTGGTAATTTGCCTGTATTTAGTCCTTAAATATTCCATGTTCTCCTCAATAAGTTCGTTGATGAATCTTTCAACACTCTCATCGTCGAGAAAATCGCGTATCCTGTAAAATCTGGCCATAAAAAAGATCTCCTAAATAACAGAACCTATATTGATGAGCGGAGTTTATATATTTATGGTTTTCCTGGACGTATACGAACTGTTCGGGTCAATGGAGAACTCTTACCTTCAAAAGTTAAATTCGTAGAAGATTAAGGAAGAGGAAATTGAGAATTGATTGATTGGTTGGTTGGCCTTAATTTTGATTAATTTTAGGGTGAAACAATTTTTCCCTAAGATATTATTTATTCTTGGCTTCCAGGAGTTTTTTAAGATCATCCATTTCTTCCTGGAGTCTGTCTATTTTTTTATCCACTGCTTCCAGTTTCTTTTCCAGTACTGTTTCCTTATCTTCGGTTTGCTCAAAGAACAGTCCAGTTATTTTAAAAGCAGCGTAGCTCACGAAGGCCAGTCCACCAATAATTATGATTAAAGTGGCAAATCTCCCACCAATGGTGTGGGGATAAATATCACCGTAGCCCACAGTGGTGATGGTTATCAGTATGTACCAGAGGGCATCATCCAGACTGTTTACACTGGGGTTCACTCCGTATTCAAAGAAGTAGAACAGTATTGCCCCGGAGATTATGACGAATATTAGGGTTATAACACCGTACTCCAGGTTGGCCCGTTCAATGTAATCAAAGAGGCCCACAATATTCCTTCGCAGAAGGGATAGTATTTTGATCAGGCGGAAGTATCTGAATATTCCTGAATATCCTGCCAGGAGAATTTCAGGCACCATACCAATTATATCGAACCAGTTGTTTTTCAGGTACTTGACCCGGTCATCAGCCTGGTAAAGCCGGTGCACAAACTGGGAGGCTAAAATAAATACCACTATTAAGTCAAAGAGGAGGATGATCTGGTAGGTTTCCGAGTTCACCTGTACAAAGATTATACCGGTTAACAGGATAACATCCAGAAGAGTTAACCCAATTATCACCGCATCAGTAATCTTTTTTACTTCCCGATTCCCTATAAACCGGTTTAAATTTATATTTTTCATGCAAACCTTTATTTTGATTAATGCTCCCTGATTCATGCCAATTACGGGATTAAAAATAAAAAAATCGAAAATAATTCCTATTGATTCATTTGTACAAGGATTATAGTGTGATTTTACTAGGATAAATAGGGTTTGTTTAGGTATTGATTAATGACAAAATAGAACTAGGTTAAATTTACTTCGTAACTTCGTAATATAAGGCTATAACGAAATATAGTAAATCACCCTCAAAGATCATTGAATGTATTCTCAAATCAAACATTTAAAAACTAATAAAAAATTAAAAAAGAAGCCCAATTCCCACCAAATCAGGAATTAAGCTATTTACATCAAACTCTGCTCTTTTTTGCTGAAGATCAACGAGGATATCAAGATCATCACTAAAGCAAATACCGCGATTATAATGACATCCAGATATACAGGCAGCACTGACTGGTGCAGAATTATACCCCTCAGGGCATCCACCCCGTAGGTCAGGGGATTGGCATAGACTGCTACCTGTAACCAGCTGGGAAGTCCGGTTATGGGGAACAGTGCTCCACTGAGGAGGAATATGGGCATTACAATGAAGCTCATTATGAGGTTGAACCCCTCCATACTGTCGGTGAAGGATGCAATCAGAAGTCCCAGCCCAGAAAGTCCCAGGGATATGATGATTATAACCAGGATTGATCCCAGGAGAATGTACACGTCCATGGGGACACTGACCACGAAGGACAAGAGCAGTAGTATAACTCCCTGGATAAGGGCCGTGGTACTGATTCCAATGGCCTTTCCCATGACAATGGCTGGACGAGAAATGGGTGCCACCAGTATCTCCTTTAAGAATCCGAATTGCCGGTCCTGTATCACCGAAAGCCCGGAGAATACCGAGGTGAAGAGGATGGTCTGGGCAATGATTCCAGGATAGATGAAGGCCTGGTAACCACCGGCTATGTTCCCGAACCGCATGGCTGATCCCAGGCCGGTTCCGAATATCAAGAGCCACAACAGGGGAGTTACCACCGAAGTGACAATACGTGAACGGTAGCGCAGGAATTTCTTGTTCTCCCTGAGCCAGATAGTGTAGATTCCCTCCAGTTCCGCCATGATTACCCCTCCTCCTGGATGGTTCTACCGGTGTACTTCAGGAACACATCCTCCAGGTTGGGGTGTTCCAGTTCTATGGAGTAAACGAAGATCTCATGTTTATTGGCGAAGTTCACCAGCTCCGCCACCAGGTTCTCCCCCCTCTCCACCAGGAGCTTGATCTCCGAATCCATAACGTAGGTTTCCTTTACAAAGTCCAGTTTCTCCACCAGCCTGGTGAATTCTTCCAGTTTGTCCACCTGCATGGTAATAGTGTCCGCCTTAAGCTCTCGTTTCAGGTTGCGGGGCGAATCCGAGGTTATGATATGTCCCTGGTTGATTATGGATATCTCATCACACAACCGGTCCGCCTCTTCCATGTAATGGGTGGTCATCAGCACCGAGACATCCTGATGCTGGTTTAACTCCTTGATATATTCCCATATACTCTCCCGGGTCTGGGGGTCCAGTCCCAGGGTTGGTTCATCTAAAAAAAGCACTTTAGGATGGTGTATGAGTCCCCGGCCTATTTCCAGGCGGCGTTTCATACCCCCAGAGTAGGTTTTAACGAATTCATCGGCCTTCTTACCCAGGGCAATGAGATCCAGTATCTCATCAATACGCGTCTGACGGACGTCTTTGGGCACACCGTAGAGTGAGGCATGCATTTCCAGGTGTTCACGGCCAGTGAGCATGTCATCCAGTGCTCGGGACTGGAAAACAATCCCAATAGATTCCCTAACCTCTTTGGGCTGTTTCCTGACATCATACCCATTGACGGTGGCGGTTCCACTGGTGGGATGGAGAATGGTACACAACATGGATATCAGTGTGGTTTTACCCGCCCCGTTAGGCCCTAATACCCCGTAAACACTATTTTTAGGTACTTTAAGATTCACACCGTTGACTGCCGTGAAATCATCATATTTTTTGGATATATCCTGGGTCTCGATAATGTATTCCATGCTCTTCCTCCCGGTAAGTTGCCCTTAAATCCCAGTTAATTTATCTTTAAATAAATGTGTTTCTGGTAAGATTTAATCATTATGCCCCATTTTGATATTAATTTTATGGTTAAATTATTAATTTTATAAAATCCATATAAAACACTAGTTTAAGTAAAAACTAAACCGGGGGGATACACTATCATTGTGAAACTGATAAAATCAGAGGGGATAGCCCACCATTCTTATTTTATTGAGGCCACTGGTCGGGCTATAGTGGTTGATCCACGACGCGACGTGGATATCTACCTTAAAATGGCAGAAACAACGGGATTGGACATAACCCATATTTTTGAAACCCACCGCAACGAAGATTACGTTATCGGCTCCCTGGAACTGGCCCAGGCCACCGGGGCAGAGATATTCCATGGGAAAAATCTGGAATTTGCCTACGGAACCCCGGTAAGTGAAGGGAACACCTTCAAGTTTGGGAATGCTGAGCTAGAAATATTGGAAACACCAGGACACACACCTGAAAGCATATCACTGGTTTTAAGGGATAAAAATGTGTCTGATGCTGCTCAGATGGTGTTTGCCGGGGATTTGATCTTCGCCGGGGAAACCGGGCGTATAGACCTTTTAGGGGAAGATAAAAAGAAAAAAATGGCGGGTTTACTCTACGACAGTATCTTCCAGAAGATCATACCCCTGGGGGACGAAACCATTCTGTGCCCGGCACATGGGGCGGGTTCCATCTGCGGGGCAGATATACGTGAACAAGATTACACCACCCTGGGCTACGAGAGGAAAACCAATCCCCAGTTACAATGCACCAGTAGGGAAGAGTTCATTCAGATGAAAGTGGCAGAAGAACTTTACACCCCACCCTACTTTAGGAAGATGGAGTTTTTTAACCAGAATGGAGCTCCATTACTGGGTAGACTACCTTATCTTCGGGCATTGACCCCTAAAATCCTGAAAAAAATGAAAAATGAAGGCGTACAGATAGTGGATGTCCGTAAACCCACCAGCTTTGGTGGGGCACACCTCCCTGGCAGTTTAAATATATGGCGTGAGGGTGTTCCGGCCTTTGCTGGCTGGTTTTTGAATTACCAGGACCCCATTATTCTGGTGGATGATCAGGACCATAACTGGGATGAGGTTCGCCAGGCGCTGGTTAGGCTGGGCTTTGACAATATTTACGGTTACTTGGCTGGTGGTTTCCCTAACTGGTACCTCCATGCCGAGAAGATTGAAACTCTGAAGCTCTGGAGTGTGCAGCAGTTAAAAGAAAATTTAAAGGATGATTTTTTCCTTCTGGACGGGCGTATGATAGATGACCGGCAGGAAGGCTACATAGAAGGATCCCACCACATATACACTGGTGAGGTGCCCGTGAGGATATCAGAAATCCCCCGTGACCATCCAGTGGTGGTTTACTGTGACTCTGGATTTAAATCAACCCTGATATGCAGTTACCTTAAAGGGGAAGGTTTCACTGATCTGACCACTGTCCTGGGTAGTATGACTGCTTGGAAACAGGCGGGTTACCCTGTGGTAAAGGATTAAACCGGGAACAAATCATCACTTAATGAATATTATATTGCAATAAATCCGTAAAATACCCCAATATATAAAAATAGCAGGTGATACCTTTGGATATTTTGAAAATTCCGACCATGGAAAAGGAAGAGTACGATAGATTTATCTCTGAGGAGTACGTGAGTAGAATTGCCTTTAAGGGAGATTATCCCTACATTGCCCCATTTTTGTATGTTTTTAAGGGGAAAAATATCTACTTCCTCAGTACCCGGTACGGTAAAAAGGTGGAACTTTTCAGGAGCAACCCCCAGGTGGCAGTGGAGATTGAAAATTACAGTCCGGACCTTGCACAGTACCGTTTTGTGACACTGCAGGGTAAGATAGATGAAGTTGACCAGGAGGAGGAGAAGCTCCAAGTAAGGGAGATGTTCGTGGATCTAATAAAAAACAAAGATCTCTCCCCTAATATATTGGCGGCCCTAGGTCACTCCCCCCAAGACCCCCTGGAATCATTAATCCATAGTGAAAAATCAGTGGTGTGGAAACTGGTGGAGGTAAAGGAGATAGTGGCCCTTAAAAATTCATGATACTTCAATAATGGGCACAGTTTATTAGCTACTCTCACCCCAAAAGGAATGTATAAGTTATAATTAAACAGAATAGGAGCGCCTTTTATATAAAAAATGGAGGATTGATAAGTTTATGGAAAATTTTAATTTGAGGGAAGTTCCTCGCTTAATTGCTTCTATATTGATAGTTTTCTTTTCCGGTGCAGTGGGGAGTCTGGCCACTTTCCCGGAGATAACCACTTGGTACGCTGCACTGGCCAAACCAGCCTGGACCCCACCTAATGAGTGGTTTGGACCCATATGGACCACTCTTTACATCTTAATTGGAATAGCACTTTTCCTGGTGTGGAGACAGGGGTGGGACCGGCGCGATGTGCGGTTTGCCATAGGAATATTTGCAGTGCAACTGGTACTGAACATCCTGTGGTCACTGGTGTTTTTCGGATTGCACTCCATATTGGGCGGATTTATAATAATATTCTTACTGTGGATAGCCATACTGGCTAACCTGGTGGCATTCTACGTTCTATCCAAACCAGCCGGACTCCTATTTGTTCCCTACATAATCTGGGTTAGTATTGCATCCTATCTAAACTACAGTGTGATGTTATTGAACTAAAAAAATGTTTAAACCAAAAATAATGCAAATACTTAAACCCATTAATTTTTTTTATTATTTTTCGTAATACAGTTCCTGAAACTTGATGGTATATTGGGTGCCTCTGGTGCGGTCAATCTCCATTTCCCCGTTTAATTGATTCACCAGTGTACGGACCACCAGTAAACCCAGTTTCTTGGATTTTTTTGGATCAGTGTTTTCTGGCAAGCCAATTCCATTATCGGCAACTTTGAGGACGTAAAACCCATTATCTGATTCTAATTCCACCTTAATATTACCAGTTCCCTGAGGGAAGGCATGTTTGATGCTGTTGGATGCCAGTTCATTGATTATGAGACCACAGGGCATGGCGGTTTCAATACCCATCTCTCCACTGGCAATATCCGTGTTTAAGGTGATGGATCTTTTATCCACACGATAAGAATTGAATATATCCTCTAAGAGTTTATTTACATAGTTTCCAAAGTGTATATTGCCCATGTTCTTGGACTGGTACAGGTTTTCGTGGATCATGGCCATGGTCCGGACTCTCCCCTGGCATTCCCATAATATAGAGGCGGTTTCCGCATCTTCTACCCGGATTCGCTGCAAACTCAGAAGACTGGATATGATCTGCAGATTATTCTTCACCCTGTGGTGAATTTCCCTTAATAAAACTTCTTTTTCTTCTAAAGAATTTTTAAGACTGGTTTCTACAATTTTTAGTCCGGTGATATCTTCCATAATTAATAAAACACCATTAATTCCACATTTATTTTTTATAATGGATGGCCTGGCCCGGAAGATCACTTCTTTTCCATATTTATTCCTAACCACCAGTTGAACCTGTTTTAATTCCTTTCCTGAAAGTAAACCATTGAAAAATGACTTTGCTGCCTCATACTCCTTTTCTATCAAGGAGACAATGGCCATGAAGTTCTTTCCAATGATTTCATCCTTGCTAAATCCAAAAACTTCTTCAAATTTAGTATTCACTTCTACAACGTTACCTTCACAATCAAATAGGAGAATAGCTTCAGCTGCATTTTCAAATATGCTTTTAAACTTCTCCCTTGATTCTTCAATGGCTTTTTTAGATTTCTGTAATTCAGTCATGTCCAGAACAGAGATCATACTCTTCTGGGTGTCGGGGATCATGGCCACCGTAAGATAAACGTACTTAACCGAATTATCTTTACCAATTAATTTGGCCTCGTAGTTACGGGGGGCATGATGGGGGTTAATCCGGCGCAGACGGTGATATTCTTCCATTCTTTCCCGGTCATCCTGGTGGAAAACTTGGGTCCAATCTATTTTACCCTCAGTTTCTTCTTTGGAATAACCAGTTAAGGAAGAAAATTCTGTGTTTACCAGGGAAATTAATTTGTTTTCTTCCACAATTATGTTTGCAGCACCAGTATTTTCAAAAATAGTTTGGTAATAATTCTCCTGGGATTGTTTAAGTTTATCTTCCATTAACTTCTTATAAAGAGCTACTTCTATGGATATTTTTAGCTTAAAGTCATCAAGGGGTTTGATTAAGTAACCGTAGGGGGCACTGAGAAGGGCCCGGTTTATGGTGGCATCATCCGGAATGGCAGTGATGTATATAACTGGTATTTCCAGTTTTGAAATAGCCCGGGCTACCTCTATCCCGTCCATGGAGCCTTTCAAGATGATATCCATCAGAATAATATCTGGTTTTAGTTCATTGGCCTTTCCAATGGCTTCCTCACCATAGGATGCTACCGCCACCACCTGGTAACCCATGGACTGGAGGTTTTTTGCGGTACTCATGGCCTCCACCATTTCATCTTCCACCAAAAGAATTTTTGCCAATATGTTACACCTCAG
>NPIE01001469.1_pt2:32500-67500 | contig 176543 bp, 186 predicted proteins | sample 8637661 | NCBI WGS metagenome assembly NPIE01 (sample SAMN07420842, study PRJNA396082) | bioreactor metagenome | isolation source: sample BA12 brine-fed electro-methanogenic bioreactor BA | place: Japan: Kochi | collected 2016-12-09
AAGGAGAAAAATAAAATGTTAAGTAATGGTAAAACTGCTTAATCTAATTTTATGGGCTGATTAACCCTTCAAATAAGAGTTAATCAGCAGAGTTCTTTTTTTAAACGTCTAGAATTAAAATCTCGAGAATTAAACCTTAATTTAATCTGAGATAGGTTTAACTTCCAATTAACAATTAAAAGGTGATAAAGTGTACCGAATACTTTTATTAGCTTTAGCTATAGGTGTGATTGTTTTTATAATCATAAACGATCCTCTGAAAAGATAATGGGAATGATATAATACTAAATTTCTTTTGAGAGGTTGTAAAATCAGGAAAAATCTAAAAATTATTGTTGTTTATTCATGATGTTTAATGTTTATTTATGAAGGTCCTCTCCAATTAGAATCTCTAAATTCAAATAAAATTACCATCGCCTAATTTTTATGGGTTAACCCAGCATAAATGGTTATTCCCACCGATAAACCTCCCACCAACCAACATATGGGGGAAGTGAATGAAATTCCTGAAATAACTCCAAAACTGATGGCTATTACTGCACATAGGGCGAAAATTAACAGGGCGAGAACCCCACCCATGGCCACCCCAAAAATCACCAATCCAATTACTAATTTAAGCTTCTTGAATAATTTACCATTCTTCCTTGCTTTGTTTTCCCAGAAATTTGATAAGGAAGTTTTCAGTTGCTGAGGGTAACCTTCTTCCTTATCCTCCTGGTAATCGGAATATTTCATAATGTTTATCCTAATTATGCCTATTATGCTGGGATTTTGTTTATTTTAAGGGTGTTTAGTATTTCACTGTAGGCAGTCTGGTATTCTGATTTGAAATCCATCTGCAGAGTCCGGACCTTGGCATCTCCCGATCCCAACAGTATAAATATGTAGGGCCCATTGGTATCAGTTCCTTGCCAGGTGCGGTACGATTCATATTTACCCAGAGAACCTTCATTATAAACTCTTTGAAGATTTGTCAGATTACTGGTTGAGAAACGAACGTTTCCAACGTAGTTATCAAAATTAGATGTATCGTTGGATTGGTAGAAGTCCACCAGGGTGTAATCTTCGTGGGTGTACTGCACCGCCACCAGGGAAGGGGGATAACTGAAGGTGATGTACTGGTCTTCAAATGTCCCGCTGCTACTTGTTTCCTTATATGAAGTGCTACTGTTCCAGTAGGATAGTGCCGCTACCACCACAACCATCACAACCAACAACAATAACAGGATGTTTACTTTCCTAGATCTCACTGTTTCTCTAATTAAATCGCCTCCATTTTGGAGCAAAAATACTGGTTAATTACTAACAAAAATTGTAAATCCATTAATTATCCCTAATTCACAATTAAAATATTTTTATATTATTATAGATAGTCCCCGGTTATAAGAATATTTTCCCAAATTACACCCATATTAATTAAGTGATCATAAAGGGTGAATTAAAACAATGCCCATTGATTTACCCTTAAATCCGAAAAATATTCTCATTCATAAAATATAAGGTTAATTCCAGACCATCTTTACTGCCTTAATTTTTCCTGCACCTTATTACTCTCCAATTCATTTAAAGCATTAGATGCAATCCATTTAGCACTTTTAGAATCGATATTATGTATTTCCCTGGCAACGACAATGGCTTTCCGGTTCAAATTACTGTTCTTCTTACCAATATGTCGTAAAGCCCAATTTACAGCTTTTTTCACATAATTACGATTATCAGTTGATTCTTTGATTATTAGGGGGAAGAACTGTTCAAATTTCTCATCGGGGGCTTTTTTATCATGAACTGCCACTACGGCAATTAGGGCGAAAGCCGCTCTTTTGGTGAATTCTTCTTCACTTTCACTCCATTGAAATATTTTTTCATAGGCCAGGGGAGTCATACGGAATAGTTTCATGCAGCACTGGTCGCAGATCTCCCAGTAATCAAATTCGGCCACCCACCTATCCATCTGTTCTGAGGTTATTTTTCGAGGATCTTCCACCATACAGGCCAGTATCCTGGTTTCTCGGTAGCCTGCTTCCCAGAGCTGTGCTGCCAGTTGATGGTTTTTGCCCACTGCCCGGGCAATCCTTCTAAGATCAGGGATGCGGACAGCATAGGTTTTCTGGGGATTGATTCCAAAACGAGCCATTCCCTCCACATCCTCTGGGTTGGAAAGTGATTCAAGTTCCTGGATGATTTCACGGTAATTCATTACACTCTCTCTTTTCTGGTTATTTAACTTGACTTTACTATCTTTATTTGCATTTAAGCCCAGTACCCCAACTGTAGGGTCATACCAACAGAATGAGAATGGTGAGTGAGATTATGCTGAGTGCTGTGCTCAGGAATATACAGGCCGCAGTTACCTTTATATCCAGGTCGTAGGTGATGGCCAGAGCCAGACTGAGCATTGCCGAAGGCATACCCGCCTCCACAATGGTCACGGTTCGATCCAGACCAGTAAGCCCCACCAACCCCACCACTAACACGGCAATTAAGGGAGATATGACCAGTTTAAGCAGGGAAACAAAGGATGCCACCCCAAAATACTCTTTAATACCCCTAAATTCCAGCGACAGACCTAAAGACAACATTATCAATGGTATGGCCGCACCACTGAGGTAACCAAGGACACTGGGAATCACCGACCCCAAAGGGGCGTGTAGTAAATTGGCAACTATCCCCAGGATAACTGCCAGTAACGGGGGGAACAGGACGGAACGCTTGAGGATATCCTGGTACCGGCCGCCATACATCACCAGGAAGAAAATTCCGAAGGATATGAAGAGTATGGTGGAACCTACATCGTAAAATACTGCCCTCACCAGTCCTGCAGTTCCAAAAACTCCTAGAGTAACCGGATAGCCTAAAAATCCGGAGTTGAAGAGGGTGGATGCTGCCACCACTCCCCATCTTGTTTTGGTAGAGTAACCCTGGAAGTAGGTGAAAATATAAGCTATTATCCCCGATATCAACCCCATGGTGATACAGGTGAGGGTAATGGTCCCAAATGTTTTCATATGGGATAGGTCGGCCTGGTACATGGCCAGGAAGATCAAGGCAGGGATGGCTATGTTTACCACGATTTTATTCAGGGTCTGGGTATCTTCCGCCTTTAAAAAATCGAATCTACGGCATATGTAGCCGATGATGATCATCACCACAATGGCCAGAATGGTTTCATAGGAGTTCATGTGATCTAACTATCTGTTCAATCCACCATTATTCTGTTACTTTTTTTGTTTCTGTTTGGCTTTTAACTAAATATCCCATTCCCATAGTTATAACTGGTATTATGAGATAGGTAATTCCAATATCTGCCATGTAATCATTTAAAGTCATCTGCATAGGACTGACTGGCAAAAACATGATTAAATCAATGATTACGTTGATTAAAAACCATGTCAACCAATTAAAATGCTTTCCTTTACAAATTCCTTTTGAATGCTTTTTAAGTAAGTGCAGGCCAGTAAAACCGTGATTATGGTCAGCACCAGCGGCATGATTGATTCAAAGAGGGGGTTTCCACTGGTTTTAAGTGGGTAGATGAAGAAGGAAACCAAAAAGGGGATCAACCATTAAAAAGCCCAATAGGATTATTTTCAAGTATCGATTCATAATTAACCCCAGCTTTTTTTTATCCATCCCCATCTATCTAAAAAATAAAATGGATTTTAACGCTTATTTTTTCATCACCGGGAAGCACATCTCAGTTACCAGTTCACTTTCTGGAGTTTCGTTGGGATCAGAGATGTAAGTCTCCAGGGGCGGCCCCACAATTTCATAACCATTTTTATAGGCGTGTTCCGCCAGTGCACCTATAGCCACCCCACATTCACTGTAAGGACCCTTATAAACAGTTGATAAAACCAGCTGTTCCGGTGTTGTTTTTATCTTCACCCTTCCTTCCTCTTCCGCCTCACCAGCAAAGGGCATGGCTATTTCATACTGGAGCTCTTCCACCGGTACTTCCTGAGGACTGTTGAAGTACACCCCAAATGGTGGGCCCATTATCTGCAGGCCTTTGGCCATTATAAACCCGACCACTTCCCCCATGAGGACTGGTACTTCCTCATAGGATCCTTTATAGTTTATGTACGCCACCTGTCTTTCTGCAATCTTCTTTTCATTTATTTCCATTCTTCCACCTCTAGAGATTTTCTTCCTTTTTGATTTTCTCAATAAATTGTTCTACCCAGGCCACCTCGGTTTTAAGTACCGCCAGGGGCCTGCTGAAAAGGGCAACCACATAGTAAGGAGTATTTAACTTTTCCTGAGTCTTCACTGAACTTTCCAGGAATTTAATCCTACCCTGGGCGGATTCTACGTAATTTTCCAGGCAGTTAATAACTTCCCGTGGTTTTAAATAGTTAAGATAGGCCAATCCCAGATCAAAGGAGGAAATCAACTTTTTATTCCAGGACAATAGGTCCCGGAGTTCTGCTTCCATGGTACTTTTTCCCGAGGAAGTTATGGTGAAAACTTTCCGGGAGGGTTTTCCCTCTACCTTTTCCAGTTTCGATGTAACCAGTTCCTTCTTTTCCAGCTTCTTTAAGACATAATAAATTGATGAAAAGCCTATAGGAGTCCAGTTACGCATCCCCCATGCTTCAATGGTCTTTTCAATCTGGTATCCGTACTGTGGTTCCTCGTAGAGCAGGCCCAGTATGGCCACCTCCAGATCTGATATTCTAGGCATATAATATCCTAAGTATATAATAGTATATAAAGATTTCTGAATAAACATTTAAAAAAAATAATTAAAGAAATTAAACATTCTGGGAGCTTAAAAAAGTCTTAAATACTTATTTTTAACGAATTAAATTATAAAAATAGAAAAATACAGATTAAATAATCTTTCTAATTTGTATGAGTGTCAAAAGAATTACCAGAAGAATAGACCATAGCAACATGGCAAAATAAGTTAGTTTATAGGCTTTAAAGGTATCCCATGTCTTCAAAGGCTTTATTCTCTGTACATAAAATGTAATCACCCCAGATAGATTTATGCACACCAAGTTCACCAGAAATAACAGGAAAGCCCCTGTAGCCAGATAATAATATCCTGATCCCAATAAAAGTCCAAAAACAGATAAGGGAGGAAGTAAAGCTACTGCCACCATAACACCGATAAGTGCACTGGACACATCAGTAGTGAACGCTATTGACCCTGCAATACCCGATGCAAAAGCCAGGACTATCCCTGCCAGGGCAACATCGGTCCTTAGTGCTATAGCTGGAATAGAAGGATCGAAGTTGACCACGGCTCCAATTATTACCGCTATGATTATAGAAAGGACAACACCAGAAATGATACTTTTTAAAGAAATAATGGCAAGATCGGCATCTCTAAGAACAGTTGCCAGAGACAATCCCATATTCGGACCCAAAAGAGGTGCAATGACCATAGCACCAATGATAACCGCCACATTATTGTTCAAGACACCAATACTGGCCACCAACGACGATAACATCACCATGATAAAATAGATCCTAGTTGGTTTACTTACCGACAGAACATTGGAATATAATTCTTCACGGCTTATTCTCTCTGCAGCAACTGATTCACTATTATTCTGAGATTTTAAGCTATTATCATCAGATATTTCATCAATACGAGGTATAGATGCTTGCACCGGGAGAATGAATATTCTAAACCCATCTAAGTGGGAGAAACGTTTTTCCAATCGATCCAAGATATTTTCACTATCTTCAGTAGTCAAGAGAATCTTAAAAAGTGTTAAGTCATTGCCCAACTCCATATCCAGTATTTCTAGAATTCTGTCCTCCTTTAGCATCTCCACTACTTCTTCCTGATATCCTCGAGGAATAACTACCTCTATTAACCTTAGGGTCATGGTAAACACCTTCATTAATCATCGGATTTCATAATCGAACCACATCAAAAACACCTTGTCTCTGGAAAATCAGAAAAATGAATATTATTAACATTAATATCCAAATAATTAATGCAGCATTAGTCATTTTTTTAGCTTTAATGAGTTTTTCGGGAATAATAGGACGTATTCTCTGAATAAGGAAGGTCATAATCCCTGCTAAATTGATGCACACCAAGTTCACCAAAAAGAGTAAAAGAGCTCCTGAAGCCATAAAAAAGTTTCCGGAACCTAAAAGTAACCCAAAAGCGACCAGTGGAGGAAGTAAAGCCACAGCCACCATAACACCCACCAAGGTGGTTCTAAAACCTCGAGTGAAAGCCAGGGCCCCCACAATGCCTGAAGACAAAGCAAGCGTAACACTACCCAACCCAACATTAGTTCTCAGGAAAAGCTCAGGTATGGTAAGATCCACTACTGCAAAAAGGCCAATGAAAGTTGATATCAACAAGGCGGTTATAATTCCAGTTAAATTAGTTTTAAGAGCTTCAATAGCCAGATGCATATCCCCCAACACTATTGCCAGAGCTAAAGCTACGTTTGGTCCAAAAAGGGGCGCTATGACCATAGCCCCAATAATAACCGCCACATTATTATTCAAAACACCAATGGCCGCTACCAGGGAAGAAAGTACAATCATCACAATGTACACCCTGGAAAGACGAGACATATCGGAGATGTCTGCATAAATTTCCTGACGACTTAAACGGTCCACCAGTTCCCTAGAACTCAACCGATTGACTAATCCTTCTAAAATAAAAGTATCTTCTTCTGTTTCTTCAGACAGAATTTTTGAGGGTGTTTCCGGTAAGGGTATAGATGCTTCAACTGGCACCAGAATAACTCTAAATCCTTCTACACCAGAGCAGTGTTTCTGGAGTAGATTGAGTATAGCTTCGGTTTTTTCACGACGAATCAGTATGTTAAGAATCATTTGCCCATCTGTGGAGTTAGTATGCCACATAGAAAGCACATCATACCTTCTTAAAAGTGTTTCTATATTATGGTCCCTATTTTCTGCAGGTATTGTTGCTATGATTAAACGATAAGCCATTTTATCATCTTAATTGATTAACAGTATTACTATGTGACTATTATCATTTAACAAGTTTCATAATTTGTTAAATTTTTAGCTTAATGCTTTAGTTATAGAGTAATTAGTGAATCATTTGATCAAATAACCACTTAACAGCCCAACCATCAAGATATAAATAATAAATCTATAATATTGAATAATGGATGTTTGTGTAATAATATCTAATTTAAAGGCGTATGAGGATGGCCAATACATGAAAACAAGGATTAAATCGAATATAGTTTTTTATAATACTCTGGCCATCATCACCGGAATTTTCTGTGGGATAATAGCAGTTGCCTTCCGATATTTAATATCAGGATTTCAGTATTTGTTTTTCAATGAATTGGGGTCATTTTTAGATTTTTGTTATCCATATTACATAATAATAATTCCCGCCATAGGCGGGATACTGGTAGGGCTTTTAACGCATTATTTTGCCAAAGAAACAAAAGGACATGGTGTTCCAGAAGTAATGACCGCAGTTACACTTCATGGAGGGAAAATAAGACCCATTGTTGCTGGAGTTAAAGCCATTGCTTCTGCAATCTGCATTGGTTCGGGTGGATCTGCAGGGAAAGAAGGGCCCATAATTCAGATTGGATCTACTGTGGGTTCCACCATAGCCCAAAAACTGGGATTAACCCCCTACCAGACCAAAGTCCTGGTGACTTGTGGTGCTGCCGGGGGGATTGCAGCTATCTTTAACACCCCCATTGCCGGAGTACTATTTGCTTTAGAACTTATACTAAGAGAAGTGAAACTTAAATCATTAACACCTATTATTATATCCGCAGTATTTGCCACCATTACAGCAAAAGTCTTATTGAATTATTTAGGAGTTGAAGCAACATATATTTTCTTTTTACCCCAATACACCCTGAAAACACCCGTGGAAATCATATTTTACCTATTGTTAGGGCTGGTAGCCGGAGTTGTTGCCATAATTTTCACCAAGTCCCTTTATGGAATTGAGGACATCTTCGAAAAAATAAAAGCACCTGAATTTATAAAACCAGCAATAGGCGGTTTATTTGTGGGTATTATTGGTCTGGTCCTTTTTTTATCTTCAGGTAATCCCTACATATTTGGAATTGGATTTGAAACCATGGATCTGTTGTTCGGTGGGCAAATCGTGTTTGCAGTAATTTTTGCTTTGATCTTCTTGAAGATAATAGCAACTTCCCTTACTCTGGGCTCTGGTGGTTCTGGAGGAGTTTTCACGCCCGCCCTATTTATTGGTTCCATGACTGGTGGTGCCTTTGGAACGGTGATTCATAAAATTTTCCCCACCATAACCGCAACTTATGAAGGATACGCCATTGTGGGCATGGCTGCCGTGTTTGCCGGTGGAAGTAACGCAATTTTAACTGCAATTGTCCTGGTCTTTGAAATGACCGGTAATTACATGATAATTTTACCGGTAATGTTGGCCTGTGTAATAAGTACTTCCTTTTACAAGTTTTACATGGAAGACACCATATACACGGTGAAATTAAGACACCGAGGAATCATAATTGAACAGGAAATGGACGTTAACCAGATGAAGACCATTAAGGTACGGGATATTATGAATACAGAAGTTGAAACCGTGAATGAATATTTATCCCTAAAAAAATTATCCGAGAAAATTATAAAGACAGGTCATATGGCATTTCCAGTAGTTATGGACGGAAGATGTTTAGTTGGTATTGTGACCCATTCGGACTTCGATAAAATAGGTGAAAATGAACATGAAACACTGAGGGTAAAAGATGTGATGACCACCGAACTATTCACTGTCCAACCAGATGAAATGCTTGAAGATGTCCTGATTAAAACCGAAAATGAGGAGTTATCCCACTTCCCAGTTGTGAATCCTAATAAACCCCAAGAGATAATTGGATTTTTTACCAAAGGAGATATTATCCGAGCGTATACAAAAAAAAGAGCAAATTAAAGTTTAGCCAGTAAAAAAAAATATTTAAACATTATTTGCAAGATAAATATCTTAAATCCCAGAAACATCAATGATCTACAACCCAACCATTTTACCCCTTCACTTATTTAGGGAGTTTAAAACAACTGGGACAGATAACCATCACCTATCTTTCCGGTAAGCCTGCAGCAGCATTTTTTTCTATCACGAATTAAAAGATTGGGATCTTCTTTTTCTATGTTTTTAAAAAGGTTTTGGTAAATCTGTCTTTAAGTTTGTGGCCAGTGCTCCCTTAAATATAGCATTTATAAATATAAGAATCCAGAGTAAAACATGGAACATAATCAATTAAGGAGCAAAATGAATGACCACACCTTTATTGACTGATGCCGTTATTATTATTGGCTTATCAGTTATTGCACTTTTATTATTTCGTAAAATTAAAATTCCTGCAATTTTAGCCTTTTTTATCACCGGATTACTAGCTGGCCCCCATGGACTGGGACTGGTGCCCATTGATGAAGTAAATATTCTGGCTGAACTGGGAGTGATTTTCCTACTGTTCACCATAGGAATGGAATTTTCCCTGGAGAAATTCTCCCAGATCAAAAGGTATGTAATTATTGGTGGGGCCCTACAGCTTACGCTCACCCTGGCCGCAGTATACTTTATTTGTTTAATTTTGGGCCTTAATACCTCAGAATCCATTTTCATAGGGCTTTTGATTTCTTTTAGCAGTACAGCAGTAGTATTGCGATTGCTTCAAGAACAGGACCAGATTTACAGTATCCATGGACAGATAGCCCTGGGTATTTTAATTTTCCAGGACATTGCCGTGGTTTTAGTTCTCCTTTTCACCCCATTACTGGCGGGGGTGAGTAACGGGGCTTTTAACAATCTACCCGTATTAATAGCAATGGGAATCGGTTTGGTGGTTTTCACCATTATCAGCACTAAATGGATAGTTCCCTGGCTCATACACTCCATAGCTCGTTTCAAGAGCCGTGAGCTGTTCGTGCTGACCATTATCTTAATATGTTTTGGAGTTACCTGGATAACTTCCAGTATCGGTTTATCAACAGCATTAGGTGCATTTTTAGCCGGATTAATAATATCCAACACCGATTATAGCCATCAGGCCCTGGGAAATATCTTACCCTTCAAGGACATCTTCATGAGTTTCTTCTTTGTATCCATTGGAATGTTGCTGAATATCGGTTTTATAGCTGAAAATATCCTAATAATAATTCTTATCGCCATCATTGTCATCATTTTAAAGTCATCCCTGGCCGGCATAACTGCCGGGCTTTTAGGATTATCCTTCCGGGTCATGATATTAGTTGGTTTATTGTTAAGTCAGATCGGGGAATTTTCATTCATCTTAGCGGCAACTGGACTCCAACTGGGACTAATTAATCAAGAGTTTTTCCAGATATTCTTAGCAGTTTCCGTGATTACCATGTCACTAACCCCCTTTATCCTGGCTGCTGCTCCACGAATATCAAATTATTCCGATAAATTACCCTTACCGGAAAGACTTAAACATGGATTTTATCCCTTTCCTTCACAGACAGAAGAGGTTTTAAGTGATCATCTGATAATTGTTGGATTTGGTATAAACGGGAAAAATATGGCCAAAGCTGCTTCAAAAGCAAAAATCCCCTACGTGGTTGTGGAAATAAATCCCGAAATTGTGAGGAATGAAAAGGCCCACGGAGAATCCATTCATTTTGGTGACGCAGCCCACGGAACTGTCTTGAAAAACATTAACATTGAAGAGGCACGGATCATGGTGGTGGCCATTTCCGATGCAATAGGAACACGTAAAATCCTGGATATTGCCAAAAAACTCAACCCAAACATTTACATCATCGTCAGAACACGTTACATCCGGGACATGGAAGGCCTGTATCAGATGGGAGCGGATGAAGTAATACCCGAAGAATTTGAAACTTCCATAGAAATTTTCAGTAAAGTACTGGAAAAGTACAACTTATCACCGGAAAAAATCAATGATTTTATCCATGAAATACGGTCTGATGGCTATGAAATGTTCAGAACTCTTTCCAAAAATGAATTAATCACCTGTAGCTTAAACGAGAGTCAAGATAGGGAGATAACGTCAACCACAGTGGGTTCAGTTTCTGAAGGGAAAACTATCCGGGAATTGATAAAAAATTATGAACTGGAAATTGTGGCGGTTATGAGGGGACATAAAACCTATAAAAATGTTGATAGTAATTTAAAACTTGTCGAGGGGGATGTATTGATTGTTAGTGGTGAAAAAGACCAGTTATCGAATTTCACTAAATCCGACCTATAACCAGGTATTTTCACACCAAAAACCGAATTTCACAGGGGATCAAAAGATAAAACACTATACTCCTGCGTTTATTTCATAACCCCTAGTTCAGATTAAAAAACAGCAATGATTTATACATTGCCCCTTTAATTATAGTATATGAATGAATTGATAATATTACTTTTTTTCCTTGCGGCCTTCATATCAATTCTAGTGGGCACAGTAGCTGGTTTTGGAATGTCCACTATTTTACTACCGATTGCAGTTATTTTTATGGACTTTAAAACTGCCCTGGTACTGGTGGCCATTACCCATCTTTCGGGTAGCCTGGGAGCAGCCACTTTCTTCCGCCAGGGCCTGGATAAAAGATTGATTTTACTTTTTGGTGTCCCCAGTGTGATTTTAACCGTTTTAGGAGCATATATTGTAATTTATGTCTCTCAAAACATTTTAACTATTATTTTAGGGATATTTCTCCTGTTATTCTCCATTTATTCACTGAGTCACCCTGATTTTAAGATCAACACCGGGAAACTTAACACCATTATTGGGGGAAGTTTATCTGGATTTTTACAGGGTTTCATGGGGATAGGTGGTCCTTTAAGAGGATATTTCCTTATCTCCTGTGATCTGGATAAAACAACCTACATCGCCACCTTAGCCATTATAGCCATACTTATCGATGTAACCAGGATACCCATCTACCTCACCACCAACCTGCTTGGTGCCCAGTTTTATTACTTCATCCCTCCACTGCTGGTAATTGGTGTTCTCGGATCCTACACTGGTAAAAAGATCGTTAACCGGATCCCCCAAAGCACATTTAAAAAAATCGTTCTGGTGGCCATAGGCCTGGCCAGCTTACTTTTGATTTACAATGGTATTCACTCCGTTATTTAATCCGCACTGATTCAAATGTTAAAAACCAGCCAGATGGGATCTTAAATAAAATAAGGAGTTAAAGGTTTAAGGAGTATCCGTGAATTATTTTAAGAAAGTGATCATGAAGATTTCCATCTGGTTTTGGACATGTTCTGATTCCCAATTGACTTTTTAGTTTTTAGTAAAACTAGGTGCAGGGTTACCGCCACTCCTACCATTGGGAGGAATATAAGAAGATAACTATGCTCTCTGAAAAGGTAACCGGATATAATTAACATTACCCATAAGAAAATTATACTTTTAAACTTCACATCCAGTGGTATGCCCTGTTTAGTCTGGTAATTTTCAATGTAACTCCCAAAATATCGGTTTTTAAGTATCCACTTTTCTGCTCGGGGGAAACTTTTGGTGAAACAGAAAAATGAGGCCAGGACCAGTGGTGTGGTGGGCAGGATCGGGAGAACCACTCCCACTGCTCCCACACCCAGCAGGGCTGCACCTAAACCAAAGAAAAATAATCGCCTGGTTTCCATTGTTATCCCGGCAAATCGGGGTTATATCCCCCTAATACCATTAATTTTGATCCCGGTCCATGGATTATCCTGAATAATCAGCTATCCCTATCCATAGTTATTCACAAGATTCAACTATGGTTATTCTCCAAACAATTCCGGCCAATGGTTATTCTCCGAAATGTTTCCGGAACACTTCCACCATTTCGTGGGGGTCCTTCAGGATGTAGGTTTCGTACATCTGGGCCAATTTCTCCACGTGCTCCACATCCTCCTTGCGGATGGTGATCTTCAGATCCTTACCATCGGGAAGCTGGGTGATGGTGACTCCCTCTTCCACGTCAGAGGGTAATATATAGATGGGAACGTCGGCTTTTTGGCCCATTATGGCTGCATTTGATATTAAAGTGTCTCCCATTCTCATTGCTATCTTGGCCACAGTGTTGGAGGTGGCCGGGGCAATTAACATGAATTCATATTTACCCAACTGAATATTACCGGCTAAAAAGGGAGCATTAGCATTAATTTCCACCCATACCCGGTCAAAGTTGCTTTCGATATCATTAGAGATCCCGTAGTACTTGACCACCTGGTCTCCGGATTTGGAGATGAAAACTTCTATATCTACCTTATCTTCAAATTCTACCCTTATTTTTTCCATGACCTTCATGGTTTCCAGTATTTTATCACCTGCACCGGTAATTCCCCAGGCAATCCTTTTCTTCTTGACCATACCAAAACACCTCTCCTCCTCAAATGGTAAATAAGCACATTTTAGTGATAAACACCACTAATATTCAAAGGATTAATTTCTGAGCAGATTGTTCATTCCCTCAATTAAACATTAAACTTGGTTCTATATAGAACTCAATTCCATATAAGTTTTTGTTCGATAGTTTTTTATTGAATTTCAACCAAATGTTACTCTATGGAAGAGAAATTGAAAGAAGAGAAGATCAAAATCACCCCCCAGAGAAGGGAAATTATCCGGAGGTTAGAGGAACTGGAAAAAACTCATCCCTCCTTCAACAAGATTTACCAGTCCATTAAAGAAACCCAACCCAATGTGAGCCGTTCCACAGTGCATGATAATCTTAAACTGCTGGTAGAACGAGGAATAATAAGAAGCTTCAATTATAAAGGTGAAACTCGCTACGAAATGAGTCCTGACCCACATGTCAATTTAGTGGAATGCAATGGAGAAATTTTAGACATTAAAAATCAGAATATCCACAAAAAATTGGATGAAATAATTGCCATCCTCCAGGACGAAGAGAATATTAAAATCAAGTCACTACTGGTCCTAGTGGAAAAATAAATTACAAACTGCAGTTATCAATACAAAATTTAAATATTATTATGATTAAAAAATATTAGTGTATGTTAAAAATTCCAAGTTTCAATGTGGGATTACTAACATTTCTTTTTATCTTACTTCTCTCCTCCCTTTCCATGGTTAGTGCCCATCAACCTCGCCTGGACACTCCAACTACGGTATCGGTTGAGAATCCAATTTTAGTGGATAATCCTGAAATTTCTCAGGCATTTTACGGGCAATTAAATGGTAAACCAGTTTACTACCAGATCCAGTCTACACAACCATTCCATCTGTACTTGAATCTGCTGGTGCCCACCAGCCCCGGGCAGGGTGGTGAACCAGTTTCAGCAGAGGTCACTGACAGTTCAGGTAAGGTGGTGATGTTTTTAAATGGAACTAACTCCACTTGGACACCCTACTTTGAGGAATTTGGTGGAGATTATTATCTTAAGGGTCCAGAAGCAACTCTGCAGGTTCCTGCCGGCACCTACAACATCAAGGTGTTCAACACCCTGAACCAGGGAAAGTACGCCCTGGCCATTGGAAAAATTGAAGCCTTTCCCGCCAATGAAGCCTTAAGTGCGCTTTTCACTTTACCCCTCCTGAAGGAACAGTTCTTTGGAAAACCAATTTCCACACTATTTTTGGAGTTGGTAGGTATCATACTGGCACTGGGCATCCTCATGAGCCTCTTAGTACCCCTGGTTAAGTCAAGAAAATCCCAGGAATTGGCCAGAATCACCCTTAAACTGGGTCAAACAGTTTTACCCTTACTTTGGATTGGAACTCTTATAAGCACAGTAGTATGGGCAGGGGTAATGTACCAAAATCCCCGGAACTTATTAGGACTTGTAAACAGCCTTATACTGATTTTTATCCTGATAGTAACCTGGAGGGTTGGATCCCAGATCAGAAAATCTAGAGCGGATAAATTACCACTCATTTCTACGGTTATACTTACAATTTTCTGGTGGATATTTGTATTTTTAGCTATAAATGTGATTTAGGTGATCTTATGGTTGAATTTGAAGATTTGGTTGAAAAACTGGATAAATTAGGTGAAAAAGAACGTTCGAAAGAGATCGAAAAGGTGGCCAATGGTTGTGTGTGTCCCCACTGCCCCAGCTACAATGAATGTGCTGATAAAAAGTTTGAGTATGCCTTCTGCATCACCGGGAAAAGTGAGGGTTGCATAGACACTGAACTGGGTTGTCTGTGCCCCACCTGTCCCCTGGCCCAGGAATATCAGATTGGAGTTATGTACAATTTTTACTGTATTCGTGGCTCGGAAAAAGAACAAAAAAGTTAACTAAATCTGACAATAACCATCAATTATAAGCTATTTTTAAAGATTTTTTTATCTACTTTTTTTAAGTGACATTTTTATATTATACCTACTAAGTGACACTATGAATCTAGAATCAATTTTAATTGTCTTTGCAGCCAGTGTGGTTGAACTGTGGCTGGGCATCCCTTTAGGTCTGGTTATGGAGATCAATCCCGTGCTAATCATCATTTTTTCAGCAGCCGGTGCTATTCTCTCGGCAATTGCCATAACCATTTTAGGAGAGAATTTAAGGGCTCGTTTAGTAAAATGGAAATACGGTGATGAAACTGCATTGAAAGAAACTCGAATGTATAACTTGTGGAATAAATATGGGATTATTGGCCTGGGTTTACTATCACCCCTGATCTTTGGAGCTCCACTGGGCGCTGCAGTGGGAATTGCCTTGGGAGCAGAGAAAAAAGGCCTTATACTGTGGATGAGCATAGGGATCATCATATGGAGTATTGCTTTAACTGTGGCCGGATCAATGGGATTATTGGCCCTTGAAACCATGGTTAAATAGGATTCAAACCAATTTATATTCCACAATCTCCCTACCGGTTAAAAAACATGAAAAATAGTTTTCACAAACTTTTAATAGATCAGGGGACGAAACATTTAATAGTATACTAGGCTAACGTTACACTCAGAAGAAGATAATTAAGCTTATGAACCATTAAATAAGGGTATTGATTTTATCATAACATCAACATCACCCTTACGTTGATATTTAGGTGTTTTTAGAAGGTGTTAAATTGGAAAAGATAAGGGTAGCGATAATTGGTATAGGCAATTGTGCCAGTTCACTGATCCAGGGTATTTATTACTACGAGGATAAAAAGCCAGATGAAGCAATAGGCCTTATGCACTGGGAAATTGGCGGATACAAACCATCAGACATAGAAGTGGTGGCTGCATTCGATATCGATGCTCGGAAAGTTGGAATGGACGTAACTGAAGCTATTTACGCTCCACCTAACTGCACTACAGTGTTCTGTCCGGACATTAAACCCAGTGGAGTGAAAGTAGAGATGGGCTGTGTGTTGGATGGTGTAGCCCCTCATATGGCAGAATATCCAGATAATCACACTTTTGTAATTTCAAAAGAGTCTGAAAAGAGCAAAGAAGATATCGTGAAAATACTTCAGGATACTGGAGCAGAAATTCTCCTGAACTACCTGCCAGTGGGATCAGAGAAAGCAGCCCGTTTTTATGCAGAATGTGCCCTGGAGGCAGGCTGTGCATACATAAACTGCATGCCAGTTTTCATCGTCAGCGACCCGGAATGGTCTGCTCGTTTTGAAGAAAAAGGAATCCCCATGATCGGAGATGATATTAAAGCCCAGATCGGTGCCACCATAACCCACCGAACACTGGCCAACCTCTTCCGTGAAAGGGGTGTGAAGCTGGAGAGAACCTACCAGCTTAACACCGGTGGAAACACCGACTTCTTGAACATGCTAAACCGTAGCCGTTTAGATTCTAAAAAAGAATCAAAAACAGAAGCAGTGCAATCTGTACTGGGAGAAAGAATGGATGACGATAACATTCACATCGGCCCCTCAGACTACGTACCCTGGCAGAAGGATAACAAACTCTGCTTCCTCCGAATGGAGGGTAAAACCTTTGGGGATGTTCCAATGAACATCGAACTCCGCCTCAGTGTGGAAGACTCACCAAACTCAGCTGGATGCGTTATAGATGCCATCAGGTGCGGTAAATTAGCCCTGGAACGAGGAATTGGCGGATATTTAACTTCCATCAGTGCCTACACCATGAAACACCCCCCAGAACAGTTCACCGATGATGTGGCCGTGGAAATGGTGGATGAGTTTATTGAAGGTAAGAGGGAACGATAACTAATAAAATATTTTAAAGGAATAGTAGTAGTTTACTGAAGTCTTATAAAGGGTTGCCAAATCTAAATATTATGTAATCCTATTGGCAACCCTCTTGAAACCACTATAGATGCACTCCAGTCCCCCCTAGCTAAACAGATGAAACAAATATATGTACATATTGCCTAGGAAATGGATAAGGTAGGTTATTTCTCTCAAGAATCGTAGTGGGGCCCCTTCAACAATAAAAGTAAGTGTTCTATGAACCACTAGTTATAATAATTCATTTGAACTTTTTCTAACCATTTTTATTCCGAGCTGTGGCTTCACACTCCAGTTGAGGTATTTGAGTGTAATTACCAGCTCGAAGGTCTTTCCTGACTTTTTCCAGTATCTCATTGCGAGTAAGCTTGTTCTGACTTACATTCATTTCCTTACAGAAATAGTAAGTGAATGCTCCATGCCAATCACCATCAATGTTGGCGTCGGCACTGGTTTGATCAGCGCGACAAGCAGCCCATAATATATGTTGAACCATTCCTTTCTCTAAGAGTGATTTATTCAGTCCTCGTTGCCGTTTCCCATCAACTCTTTTAAATGCTTCCAGGGATGGTGGAGGTATGTATCGTGTTTGGCGGCCAAATAAGAGATCTATTGCTTTAAGCCCTGTTCCACTATGACATGTGTCCAGATATACCTCCAGAACTACATCTTCAGGGATTTGAATAAAAAGATCTCTAAGTTCATCATCTACAATTATGTGATTAGAGTCCCAGTCATCTCCTTTTTGAGCCAAGTCATTGGGGCAAAAAGCCTCATCAACACGATCCGGTTCATCCCCACTTAAATCAGGGACTTGAGTTCCATGACTGGACATAGTAAATATTATATGACTATATTTACCTGATTTAGCCCCATGCACCATCTCTTTTAGATTTTTCATAATATTGGTCTTGGTTGCCTTTGTATCAGTTAATTTGACTATGTCAACAGCTTGGAATCCAAACAAATTCTTTAATAATTTTTCCATATCGTTGGCATCATTCACACAACCCCTTAATGCGGCTGATGGGAAGTTTTTGAAATTGTTTATTCCTACACAAAGTGCTCTTTTACCTGTCATTAATTTCACCCGTAATTTTCATCAATCCAAATCCTGATTTTAGATAATCAATGCTTCTTAATGTAGAACTCAAATTTTAGTAATAAATATTTGTATTCATTATTGCATAATATTGCATAATATTGATAATATGAATCAATATTTAAACCTTTTTTTATTTTTACTATCCAATTATATCTTTAATTTTATCATGAAAACATATATTTCAGTTTTTATTATATATAAAGATTATAATTTAATATTAATTATATTATTTTCATAATTTTAAATAATATTATAAAATAAGTTAACTTTCATCAATTTAATTACACAAATAAAATTTCCATGAAAATTTATATCTTCCTAGCCTGTTTGTTCACTTTTTAAGGTAAGGATATAAGGAAGTTCACACTATCTATATAAGGAAATTAAGATTCTATTAATTACAAATTTTACTAATTTATCCAAAGTGTGAGGATCACCATGACGAAGATAAGGCTAATTGAAACCGCTTTTAGAGATGCACATCAATCTCTCCTGGCTACAAGAATGAGAACCAGAGATATGCTCCCCATTGCCGAGGAAATGGATAAGGTAGGCTTTTTCTCTCTGGAATGTTGGGGAGGTGCCACCTTCGATACCTGTATCCGTTACCTTAACGAGGATCCCTGGGAAAGATTAAGGAGTATCAAAGAGCTGGTAAAAAAGACTCCACTGCAGATGCTCCTCCGTGGACAAAACCTGGTAGGTTACAAGCATTACCCGGACGATGTAGTGCGAAAATTCGTGGAAAAATCCTATGAAAATGGTGTGGACGTTTTCCGGATATTTGACGCCTTAAACGATGTCCGTAACATGGAACTGTCCATTAAAGTTGCTAAAGAACAGGGAGCCCACGTACAAGCAACCATCAGTTATACCACCAGTCCCTACCATACTCTGGAAAAATATGTGGAGCTGGCTAAGGAACTGGAAGCTCTGGAATGTGATTCCCTGGCTATAAAGGATATGGCCGGACTGATATCACCACACGACACTTATGAACTGGTTAAAACCCTTAAAGAAGAGACTGACCTTCTCATAAACCTGCACTGCCACTGTACAAGTGGTATGACTCCTATGAGTTATTACGCAGCCTGTCAGGCCGGTGTTGACCTCCTGGACACTGCCATATCCCCCTTAGCATGGGGTGCATCCCAGCCGCCAACAGAAAGTGTGGTTGCTGCCTTGAACAATACCCCCTGTGACACTGGATTGGATTTAAAACTTTTAAATGAGATCAAAAAGTATTTTGAGGAAATACGGGAAAAATACAGTGGAATCATAGACCCGATTACGGAACGAGTGGATACTGACGTGCTACTCTATCAGATCCCGGGAGGAATGCTTTCCAACTTCGTATCACAGCTCAAGGAACAGAACGCCCTGGACCGATACGAAGATGTTCTCGCGGAGGTGCCACGGGTGCGTAAGGACCTGGGTTACCCTCCACTAGTTACACCCACCAGCCAGATTGTGGGTATCCAGGCAGTTATGAATGTTCTTGGCGGGGAAAGGTATAAAAATCCTTCCAAAGAAGTTAAAGAATACCTTAAAGGGTTCTATGGAAGGCCACCAGCACCCATTGACCCTGAAGTTGCCCATAAAATCATTGGGGATGATGAAACCATATCCTGCAGACCGGCTGACCTGCTGGAGCCTGAGCTGGAAAAATTCCAGGAAGAAGGAGAAGAAATGGGAATAATCAACAAAGAAGAAGATGTTCTAACCTTTGCCCTCTACCCAGCAGTTGCTCCAAAATTCCTCCGGGGTGAAACAGAAGAAGAACCACTAGCTCCACCCAAATCCGAGGCTGCTGCTACCACCCCCTCAACCATACCCACAGAGTATCAGGTGGATGTTGATGGTGAAAGCTTCCAGGTTAAGGTGGTTCCCACCGGATATCTGGAAATTGAAGCCTCTGAAATGGCCAAACCTTCCGGTCCAGTGGAAGGTGGTGTGACCTCATCCATGCAGGGAATGATCCTGAAACTAAAGGTGAAAGAAGGAGACAAAGTTTCAGAAGGTGACGTGGTGGCGGTTCTAGAAGCCATGAAAATGGAAAATGACATCCACTCCCCCGAGACCGGAACTGTCCAGGAGATATTCGTGGATGAAGGAGATACTGTGGGTGCCGGGGATACCCTGATGGTTATTAAATAAATACACCATCAAATCCCATTTTTTTAATAAATATAATACCAATCCATCCATATTTTTAATAAATAGATCACAGTACCTTATTTCTATTTTTTAACCTTATATTCCTTTTAAAATAGAATATAATGCAATATTCTGTTTCCTAAGGCAAAAAACATGTCTTAAAAAAAGGTGTAAAATAAATTTGTAAAAAAAATTATTCTCCAATATCCTATCTTATATTACCATTAAGTTCCAAAAAGTATTTCTTCAACTTTTTGAGCCTTTGATTCCATTTCAACAAGTATTAAACCTATTTGAGCTCCGGTCTCAGTTAAAGCAGTGAATATAGCCTTAGAACCCGCAGGTATTAACACAATGGTACCTTTCTCTGTTTTAAGAGATATTTGACCAACAGCACCAGTTTTCATCTGGGTGGAAGCAGCTTCGGCAGCCCCCATTATAGTGGAACAAAGTGCAGAAAATATGCGAGCATCCACATCCGGTGGAGTTCGGGAACTGATAAGAAGACCTTCCTTTGAAACAATGGCACAGGCCTTTATTTGACCTACCTGCAGGAATGATGATAAAACATCGTCTAATTTTTCCTTTTTAGTTTCCATAGTGAACCTCATTGTAAAATATAATCATGAAAAATCACTGGCTCTCCAACGAACCTTCGGGATCATGGTTTATTTCCACCGAAAAGTGGCAGAATGAATAGCCACTGGTCCAGCATCTTACTTCTTCCGCAAAAACTTCTTTATGAGTCAATTCCTTAAGGATGCCGGTAATTATGCCGGTTTCGAAGTAGCAAACTGGTTCCCCAATGTTGGGTAACCCCACACAATCAATACATTCATAAACCATTATATCTATCTTTTTTCCATTTTTTACGTCTTTTTCCGCAAATATATCCAGAATACCTAGTTTATATTTGGCAAAAACTGGGGCAAGATCCTTCACACTTTTAATGAGCCCTTTTTGCACCAGTTGTGAACCGAATTCCATACCACCAACCAGATCAGTACCATGACCGCATTTAACCATTGATACCGGTTTTTTTAATGTTCCAAATCGGAAGGTAGTAACATAAATAGAGTCCAAATCGTTTTCAACATCTTTACTTAAAAAAAGACGTTTCGGATGGATTATATCATCCAAATCCATCTTTTTTCTGGGATTTCGGGGCCCGATGAATTGGCCATTTATCTTTTTTTCACCAGCCATCTCCTCTTTAACCTTGGCACGATAATACTCAATGGCCTTTTTCAGTTCATCTCTTCTCATTGAAGTCCTCACCCTGTTTAATAACTTGAACTTAACTGGGATATCCTGTGTTTTCTATTTATTTTTATAGACCAAATAAACTTAACCCCCCAAGAAAGGTTAGGTTACTCCCATCTATCTCTACCAGTTTTATCACAGTTAATAATCATGATTTTATAGTTAGTAAAAAGATCTTAAGTTTGTTAGGAGAGATGGTTCATGAGTTTGGAAGAGAGTTATTCTCGAAAAATATCGTCCAAGGAAGCGAAGAATGGTATCATATTCGTTTTAAAAGATAAGTTATCATTTTTCCCACCACTGGGAGAAGGTTTCACCCTTAGATTTGAGGGTGTGGCCAGTAATGTCCAGTTAGAGGCATATCCCTGTGTTTGCCGGGGCCCAGATAAACCACACGAACATTATTTCATCCCCTGGAACAATTTACAGGCTGGAGATAAAGTGGAAATTAAAAAAAATCCCTCCAAATCCCAAGAATACTCTTTAAAAATAATTAAAAGGGATATGGAAAACTAGGATAAGGCCACAGGGAGGGAAGATGATTATATGGCATATTCCGTCCTGTCTTCCACACCTGCAGTTTTAAATGCCCTTTTACGCCTCATGCATGATTCACAAGTCCCACAATGTTTTTCTCCGCCAAGGTAACAGGAATAACTGAGGTTCATTGGTGCTTCAATTTCATTTCCCAGTTTTACTATTTCTTCTTTGTTCATCTGGATTAAGGGGGCTTCGATCTCCACTTCATCCCAGGAACCAATTTCCAGAACACGGTTAAATGTCTCTAAGAATTCTGGAGAATTATCAGGAAAGGTCACTGCTTCCTCCAGGTCCCATCCTACAATTATCTTCTCTGCACCCTCTGCCTCGGCAAATGATAAGGCTATGGCGGTGAAAACCACGTTTCTACCAGGGACCCAGACCTTCCGGGCAGTTTCATCACATACTTCTTTATTATCCAGTTCATCCATTTTTAACTGGGGAACCTCTCCTTTACTGGTTAATACTGATCCTCCTAGCTGGGCCAGCCAGGGAAGCTTGATAACGGTGTGTTCCATACCTAATTCTTCACATATTGCCTTCGATGATTTGATTTCTATCTTTGCACTTCTTTGACCATAATCAAAGGTTAATGCATGAACTTTATAACCTTTGACAAGTAATGAGGTTGCTACCGTGGAGTCTAACCCTCCAGAAAGTACGGATATTGCCTTTTTTGATTTTATCATGGACCTTATTCTCCACATATAATTAGACTTTTTTAAACTTTAGTCCTTAATCTATTACGATTAAAGTTACTCACTAGATTTATAAAATTAAGGTTACTCATTTAGATTACTATTTGTGAATTTTACTGTTTGTGAATTTATATCTAAGCCACAGTTGGAATAGATCTGAAGTGAGCAAAGGAGAGTTTTGACATGATTTAGACTGGTTTAGGCTTATAAAAATCACCTTCCTTCTCAAAGCGTTGGTAAGGGAAAAGGTAGTTTAAAGTCTCAGATTCCTTTACCTTTCCATGGGCATCCATCAGGAAGTAGGCAATTATGGCCCCACCACTGTGAGTCATTTCGTTTTGCCAGAACCTTCTTTTGGTCTGGTTATTACCCCCAGCTTTCACTACTTTCAGGTAAAGCATGTCAGCACCAGATTCCAGGTGTGAACCCAGAATTTCCCCTTTCATCAGTTTTTCCAGGCGACTGATGCCTGTTTTTTCATCAACCGAAGCCAGAGCAGTTTCAATTTTTTCATAAACCGTGTTTAAATTCTTTAAGTTTTTAACGTAGTCCTGCTGGGATGCATCACCACTTAAAGCAGCTATTTCCTGGTCTGCTTTACTTTTGCATCTTTTTAAAAGTGATACTTCCGTTAAAAATTTGTCAGGGATGTCGGTTATGAAGGGCGGATATATGGGGTCTATTTCATGCTTCAGGGATCGGATCAATTCGGCAATTAGCGCCTCCTTAACCACTTCCACATCCACTCCCTTGATATCCACGTCAGTCCTGAACAGGGAGGCAAAATCAACAATGGAACTTAAAATTGTTGATGCCCCGGAAATGGGATCAATTGAAAGGGCCCTTATATCCTTCCCTTCAACTTCTGCTTTAATTTCGGTTTTAGATTTAAAAAGTCCTTCGTATTCCTCTTTTAAAAGCAACAACTGTCTTTTAAAGATATTATAGGAAAAGTAGTTGTTGATATCCGCTTCATCACAGATCACTACAGCGGTAATTTCCGGATATTCCTTTTTGATTTTATCACTTATGGTAGACACAATTTGGGTGACGGCCTGGTAAGCCAGAATATGGCACTCAATATTAACACTTTTATCGGCAGTTATGATGCCTTCCGGTGCTTCCACATCAAATGTGGGTAATTTAGCTTCCAGAGTAGCCTTCTGAGCTTCGGCAATCGTTTTTTGCTGTTCAGCCAGTGTCTGCGCCTTTTCCATCTCTGAGGGGTTTAAGGCATTTTTAGCCTCAGCAATCTTCTGTTGAGCTTCATAAATCTTTTTCTCATTCTCCATCCGCTTGCATTTTTGTTCCACCTCTGCATCGGACAGTTCACTCAAATCATCATTGGACATTCATATCACCCCGTTTTACCCCTTCTTAGTTTAAATGTGTACACATTTTTGTTGTTTCATATAAACATATTTTTAGGTAATATGTGACTCATATCCTATTGATTCCATAAGGTTCTTATTACTATAAAAGTTATCCTTACTTTTATTTTTAAAATAAAACTCTAAATATCCCTTATAATCAAATAAAGAGATTATTCCCCTTAATTTAATTGAAAGGAATTTATCAGCTGAAAAAGTAGATGAAAAATACATTAAAAAAAAATACAATTATAGTTACAGCTAAAAAAAAATTGTAAAGATTTAAAAAAGTACAGCTAAAAAGGTATCTGCTGATTTATAAACCTTATCACATCTTTTAGAGGAACTTGAATCTCTTCTGAAACTTTACGAGCATCTTCGTATTCAACGGTGACATTTACTATTTCTTCACCAATTTTGGCAACTTTTACCCGCACTGTCCTGATTTTTCCGTCAAAATCAACTTCAACTGGAATTATTTCCCGGTTTACAATGTTGCGATGAACATAAGGAATGGTTCTAACTCCAAGAGTTCCTGTTTCCCTGATTATAGTTTCAAGAAGAACATTATTCATATGGGATTTACTGATTACTCTTAAAAGATGTCCGGGCCGGTTTTTTTTGGCTATGGTGGGAATTATAGTAACATCCAGAGCTCCCTCTTCCATGAGTCGGTCTACAGTATGCCCCAGCACTTCCCCGGTAACGTCATCCAGATTTGTTTCTAAAATGGAAATTTTATCCGTGGGGAGGGGAGAGTTACCCAGAACTATCCGTAATACATTGGGAAATTCCAATTCCAATTTTCCAGCACCATAGGCCACTTTGCTATTGGTTATCAGAGGATAGAACTGGGAGAATTCATCAACCATGTTCACCATTAAAGCTGCCCCAGTAGGGGTGGTTAGTTCCTGACTGACTGGGCCTCCCAATGCCGGGATATTTTTAAGGATTTCCATTGTTGCCGGTGCCGGGACCGTGAGATTCCCGTGATCACTTTTTATCCGGCCTCCTCCGAGGGCCGGGGGGAGTCCATAAATTTTTTTCCCATTTAATCCCAGTTCATGAAAGGCATAAGAGGCCCCTATTATATCAGCCACGGCATCAGCTGCTCCCACTTCATGGAAATGTATTTTATCCATAGCTACTCCGTGAACCTGGGATTCTGCTATGGCAATGGTTTTGAAAACTTTTTTAGCAAAATTCAAAATGGTAGGTGTTACCTTCTCGTGTTTGATACCATCTAAAGTTTCCAGGAGTTTAGGGTAACTTATGGCCTGGTGATCTGCACATTCAACATTGACCCAGGTGGCCTGGATCCCGGCTTTATCCACCCGGTCTACCTTCACCTTAACCTGGCCAAAATAGGAGCCATAATATTCCATGACTTCAACAACTGATTCTTTATCTGCTCCCATATCTATAAGGGACCCTACTACCATGTTACCAGATATTCCTGCCTGTTGCGGGTCAATTATTACGGTCATGAGTTTAATCCTCCATTACTATAACATCCTGACACTTCAACGGTGCTCAGATATTTTAAAGATGTTAATTGAATATTGGGTACCTTAATCCAATCTTTACTTGGTCTTTTTGGTGTGTACCCCTTGGTTAGAGATATTTTATTATTGTGTATCCCTTGGTTAGATATATTGCTGTGTTTTTTGTGTGGGTTTTAGGGAAATTTTATATAATTGATGGGGGAGTATAATAAAATTGACTCAAAACGAGGTTGTACTCATAACAATGAGGTGAATATAAATGAAGAAGAAACGTACTATTTTGGATAAGAAGGGCTTTGTTGAGAAGATGATGGAAGATACGGCTAAAGCCATTGACAGTATCAGCAAAGACATTGGAAAATCAGTTGTTGACTATACTTTCGTCCCGGGAAAGGATATTCTGGAAACAGACGATAGTGTAATTGTTCACGTGGACCTGCCGGGTATAAAAAAGGAAGACATAGACTTGGATGTCACTGAAACCAGGGTCCGTATCAAAGCGGCTTTTGACATAACTCAGGAAATCAACCGGGGAAGCCATTTAACCCTCCATGACCGAAAATCAGGAGTGGTTAGAAGAACAGTAAGACTCCCCAAAAAGGTCATCCCCCAGGAAGCTGAGGCGGAATATGAAAATGGGGTCCTCAAGGTGGAAATACCTAAACAGGAAAAAACCGAAAGTTTCAAAGTCGAAATCAAATAGGCATTCAATGCCTATTATTTTTTTAAATCCTGATATTTTTTTTAATTCTCATCTAATTCTATTTTTAAATTCCAGTTTTAGTTCCGGGTTCGTATCTTCAATCTACATCACATTTACGGGGTAGATCTACCATGTGGAATGAGTAATAACGGCTGAAACCACAGTCACGGCATCTTATTTTAATATCGAATTCGTCCACTTCGATATCGTGGATGGTGGCATCACCACAGTTGTAGCAGTTGGCTCCCTTTTTCAGTTTCCATTTTTTCACAGCCAATCATCTCCCCTCCTTTTCCACTCCTTTTATAAGGTAGTAACGGGCTGCACCACAGTTGGTACACCAGATTTTAGCCTTGCTGGTATCAATTCTTATTCTTTGGACTGAATTTTCCCCACAATAGAAACAGGGTACTTCTTTTTCAAGTAACCATGTTTCTGCCCTTTCTTTTTCATAATCACTGTGGCTGACTATGATTCTGCGGATAGGAACCTCCAAAATAGTATATTTTTCACCCTCCAGGGCCTGCATTACGGATTCTACTATTTCATCCGTTTTTTCCTCATCTACCACGCTGCAAACCAGCACGGCATCGGTGGCATAGTCCTTGATCAGTCCAATGGCTGATTTTGGGTCCTCTTTAATGGAGAATCCCTTCCAATCCTGGGGAGACATTCCTTTATATTCCAGGATGTAAAATCCAGTAATGCCCGCATCAGCAAGGGCATTCATGGCTTTTCCCAGGTTTTCTACCTCTACAAAGACTCTAAGATGGACTTTCAGTATAACACCCCCATACCTATATTAATGCCCCAAAAACTGTTATTTGAGAATATCAGATTTATTTAAGCTCAATATTCTGCTTTTATCACTTTCTAATAATTCCACTGTTATTTATATCATCAATCATCTAAATATTTATTCGTTCAAAGAGGGGTAGGTGGAACACTGATTTACCAGAAATAACTACATCTGTCACAACCAAAGTAAGATAAATGAAAGTTAGGTAGGAGTAGGTTCCCCTTACTAGAATAACATTCCCCACTTATTTAGGAAATTCTGGGGAAGATTTGCGCATGATGTTATAGATTAGGGTGTTTTTAATGGAAAATAATAATGAATCCAGGTCAATTTACGATTTTATGCAGGAAGCTGGTGTTGAATTACCACAACTGGTAGACGCAGGGTTGGAACTTTTGGCTGGTGTGGAGAAAAATGAAGAGTTGGAATTGAGACTGGAAAAGCAGATCAGGAAGTCACTGGAAGATATAAATGTAGTAGTTCTGATTATAGCGGGAATTCGCGTGGAGGAAGATTTACTTCATCACCGGATTGAAGGTGTGGATGTAGATGATGATCCGGCCTATCTTTATACCGATGAAGTTTTAGGGATGGCTATTGCCAATCAAATCGCAGGTACTAAGGCAATTTTTAATTTTAAAAGGTATGATGAAGCAAAGCCAGGAATCATTGCTACTTTAGGACCCATGCTGGATGATGTTTTTGCTGGTCTGGTGGCCGGTTGTATGTCTAAAATTTTTGAGGAATGAAAAAATGTCCCCGCAGAGTTTTAATGAAATTCCTCCGGAGGATGGTGGTAAAAAAGAGGTTAAACCTCCCCTCAGTGGGCATGGTTTTCTGGGCCTGGTATCATTCTCCACCATCCTACCCCTAAATGTTCACAGCACCATTCAGGAAATGGCAAGGTTCACCTTTATCTGGCCGATAATAGGTGGTTTCATTGGAATTATTGCGGGGTGGTTCGGCTGGCTACTACTTTATGGGTTACATCTATCTCCTCTCTTATCAGCAGCACTGGTTTACAGTTTAGCCATTGGTTTAACTGGTTTCCATCACCTGGATGGGCTGGTTGATTTTGGTGACGGCCTAATGGCCCATGGAGACCCCCAGCGGAAGATTGAAATAATGCGTGACAAGCGGATCGGTACCGGGGGTCTGGCCCTGCTTTTAACTGTTTCTCTGGTTACAGTTACATCCATTGCCTCCTTACCTGCAATTTACATTTTACCCGCCATCTTCGTATCGGAAGTTGCAGCCAAACTCAGTTTGGTGAGTTGTGCAACCTTTTCCCAACCACTGCCCGATGGCACTGGTCAGTACTTCATCCATAACATGGACTGGAAGTTTCTCACCGGATCCGTGGCTTTGACCCTCATCTTAGGATTTTTAGGTTTCAACTTTATGAACATCACCGGTAACTACACCGGAATCATTGGAATACTGGGTGGTCTTGTTTCCGGATTGTTAATGGTTTTTATCACCCGTAAAAATTTCAAATGGACTAATGGAGATATTCTGGGAGCATCAAATGAGATGGGAAGGATGATGTCCCTTTTATTTATGGTTATATTAATTTCAGGAAGTGTTTATTAATGGAAGTTAAAGTTTTACGACTGGATCATCGTCGGGTGCGTGATGCCCGAATCACCACTCATGTTTGCCTTACTGCACGTGCACTAGGAGCATCCGGCGTTTTTTTAAGTGGAGATCACGATAAAAAGCTTATGGAAAACGTTCAAGACGTGGTTAAGCGTTGGGGTGGTGATTTCCAGGTTGAATACCGTAAGAACTGGGGAAATCTACTGGAGGAATGGAAAAATAAAGGAGGAGAAATAGTTCACCTCACCATGTACGGAGAACAGGTACAGGATGTAACCCCCCAAATCAGGAGTTCACCCCGCGATAAACTGGTGGTGGTAGGAGGTTCCCGGGTCCCCAGTAAAGTGTACCAGGAAGCTGATTGGAACGTTTCCGTGACTACTCAACCCCACTCCGAGGTTTCATCCCTGGCCATATTCCTCCACATGCTCTACGATGGCAAAGAACTGGATATGGAGTTTGAAGATGGAGATATGAAGGTTATACCCTCAGCCAAGGGTAAAAATGTGGTGATGAAGAGCAGGGAAGATAAAAGTGATAGTTTGGATGAAAAAAAGGTTACTGAAGATGAGTAAAAAATAACATCCCCCCTATTAATCTTTTCAGGTCATTTTAATTCGGATTATTTTATCATCACCATTCTGGGGCACTCCCCGACCATCACGGTTGGAGGTGGTGATGTAAAGATATCCATTGTGTTCAACAGCCTCTCGGATCCTCCCCAGTTGAGTTAAGGTTGCTTTTTCTCCCATAATTGTCTGTCCATCAGTAGAAAGAGTGAGTTTTCTCAGTTGAGTTCCCCTTAAACCAGCAACATAGAGAGCTCCCCGGTAATAGGCTATCCCTGAAGGAGCAAGTGTTAATTCCGTGTAAGCCCTCATGGGCTTTATATAACCGGTGGCTGTGTTGTTGCCCTCATAAATGGGCCAACCATAGTCTCCACCCCGGGTGATAATGTTAATCTCATCATTTTTGTTTTGCCCGTGTTCAGAGGCGTACATTATCCCAGAAGGACCCCAAGTTATTCCCTGGGGATTGCGGTGCCCGTAGCTATAAACGTAGTTACCAAAGGGGTTGTCAGAAGGTACAGTACCGTCGGGGTTGAGGCGCAGTATTTTACCCGCTAGGGAACTGGTATCTTGGGCCAGGCTGGGATTGGCTGAGTCACCAGTGGTTGCATAAAGTTTACCATCGGGTCCGAACTTCAGTCTACCCCCATCATGGATGGCTGCTGCCGGTATCTTATCCAGGATAACTGTTTCATTGGTTATCTGGTCTCCTTCCAGTTTGAAGCGAGATATGCGATTGTAATCCCCTAAAGAGTAATAAACATAAAAATGATGGGTTGAATTGAAGTTAGGGTCTACAGCGATTCCCAGAAATCCGGATTCACTATCTTGAGTTACATTAACCTGTCCCACGGTTTTGATAGAATTATTTCCATCCAGAATACTAACTTTTCCACCCCTCTGGGTGAAAATCACCCCATCGTCCGGCAAAAAGTCAATAGCCCAGGGGACCTCCAGGTTTTCAGCCAGAATTTCCGTGGTGTAACTGGTTTCATTATTGTTTTGAGGAGCCAAAAAGATGAAAACCAGAAAGATGACTATTAAAATCAGAGAAATAGAAGCAATTGCCAGTATTTTTATTCTCATAGTCTAACCCTATTTTATTATATTTTTCAAGTAAGATGAATTTTTTCAAAAAGAAGCACATTATAATACATTGGTCTTTAAATTATATTCAGGACCCATTCAATAAGTTAAAAAAAATAGGATTTGAGGTTAAGTCCATGATAAAATTAGTTGACCACTTGCTGGTACAGGAAAAACTCACTCTTATCCGGAGGGAAGGAATCGATGGCATCCACTTCCGGGGTGGAATCATTGAGATTGGTCGCTGGCTGGCCTATGAACTAGCCAACACCATGGAGAAGGAGAAGATTACTGTGCAAACTCCTTTAGGAATTGCAGATGGAGTTAAAATTAAAGATAAAGATGATATTGTAGTGGTGAGTGTTTTAAGGGCAGCTATCCCCCTAGTGGAGGGGATAATGAGGGTTTTCAGGAATGCCCAGTACGGGGTGGTGGGTGCCTCCCGCCGGGATGAACCACCATTTCCAGTGGATATCAGCTATTTCAGACTACCACCAGTTGATAATCGAATTGTGGTCATTGCCGACCCTATGCTGGCCACTGGCCATACAATGAACGCTATTTTAAACCGGATTCAGGAAAAGGGCAGCCCCCGAAGAGTGGTCTTGTTAAATGTAATAGCATCCCGGCAGGGTATAGATCTGGTGGAACGGGAACATCCCGAAGTGGAGATATACACCTGTGCCGTGGACCGTGAACTCAACTCTGACGGTTATATCGTTCCCGGGTTGGGTGATGCCGGGGACAAGGCCTTTGGGAAGCCAGAACCCTGAAGGAAAACCAGAACAGATAATTGATTGTCCTATAAAAAAAACATTAAAACTAATAAATAATTAATAAATCGACATTCCATGGGCTACAGCCACTATCCCCGGAAAATCCTTGACTTTTAACCCATGTAAAGCCTCAATACCCTCTTCAGAGAATGCTATCACTTCTGAAGAGGTCATCTTGCTGGTGAGAAGGGCTGCAGCAGGGGGAGTGACCACAAAAATTGATCCCTGTTTTTCCAGTGCTTCCTGTGTTTGTGGTGATAGTGCTCCCTTGCCAATATGCATTTTAACCCCTGCTTCCGATAGTGGGGGAATACTACCTTCTATTTCCGTTTTGTTGCTGCTGGTTGGTGCGATCCCTGCCGGACTTACGGCGGTATGCATGATGGCTGCCCCCTCAACAATAACCGGGCTTTCTCCTTTTTCTATGAGTTTTACCAGGCGGGGGAGTGCAGCATCTCTACCGGTTAATATTTGACCAGTTAGAATGATGCGATCACCCACCTGCAGGTTTTCTATATCCCCAATAGTAAGGGGAGTTTTTAACTCTTTAACTTTTTCCATAGAAATTAATCCCCGGTAATGGTTTCCAGGTCTCTTAAGAAGTCGTTTATGTGTTCTGCTTTCAAATGGGGCATTACTATAACCCTTATTGATCGGGGATAGGTGGCCAGGGACACCGCCCAACCTTTATCTTCCAGTCTCCGGGCCAGTTCTTCAACAGTTATTTCCGGGGAACGGAAGGGTACTATGTTCAGTTCTGGTTCGGTCACCAGTTCAAAGCCCGCTTCTTTAATACCTTCCGCCAGTTTATGAGTGATATCCATGCAGCTGGTGGCAACTTCCCGGTATCCTTCTCGGCCCAAGTGTTTTAAGAGTGCCCAGGTGGCTGCGGTTGCTGCCCCAGTTCGAGTGCCCACCACTGTAGATTGGAGATCTTCGGTGAGGTAGGGTGTTTCGATGGCCATGGCCTCCAGGTGCTTACGTTCCCTGAAAAGAATTCCCCCGGTGGGTATGGGAGCCAGTCCCATTTTATGGGGATCAATGGTTATTGAAGAAACCCCGGGCAGTTTGAAATCAAATTCAGGTAAATCATATCCTGATTCTTTTAAGAAGGGTATGATATAGCCACCAAAAGCAGCATCAACGTGCAGATGAATATCCTGTTCCTGACAGATCCGGGAAAGATCCTCGATGGGGTCTATTTTTCCCAGTTCCGTAGTTCCGGCCACTCCCACAATGGCCACGGTGTTGTCACAAATCAGGTTTTCCACCGATGAAATATCCATACGGTAATCCTCATCCAGCTCTGCCATTTTCAGATCCAGGCATAACATGTCGGCTGCCTTTTTAAAGGAAAAGTGTGCAGATTTAGGGACAATGATCTCGGGATTTTCCACATTTTTAAGGTTACGGGCTGCCCTCATAGCCATGAGGTTTGCTTCTGTTCCACCAGTTATGATATGACCATAGACATCTTCTTTTCCCAGTAACTGGCCCAACATGTTAATAACTTCATCTTCCAGGGCTTTTGTCCCGGGAAATAATCCAGGATCCCCCAGGTTTGATTCTAAAAACATGGCGTAGGCCTTAACTCCCACCGGGTGGGGACAGGTGCACATGGATCCCAGTATTCTGCCGGAGCGATGGGTGAGATCCTTTTCTTTGTATTTCCGGAGCATTTGGTATATCTGCTCCTTGGGTATTCCCTTGTCTTCCATTTTCAATCCCTTAAAAAATAATAATATATTTTAAAATAAATTAAAGGTTTAAAATAAAAAAATAAAGGATTTTTATTCCTGCATCATCTTCCGGGCTGCTTTGAGGAGGAGTTTCTGCTCCACCCGGGCCACGGTTTCGCGTACTGTGGCCACGGCATCGGTGTTAGCTGAAACAGATGTTATTCCCAGTTCCACCAGTTTTTCCACAATAGCCGGCATACTTCCCGCCTGTCCGCAGATACTGGTTTTGACTCCGGCCTTGTTACACTCAATTATAACCCGTTCAATGAGTTTTAAAACTGCAGGGTGACTTTCAGTGTAGAGATCCGCCACATTTTCATTGTTCCGGTCGATAGCCAGGGTGTACTGGGTTAAATCGTTGGTTCCGAAACTCACGAAGTCAATACCTTCGGCGATGAAGTCTTCAATGGTCAGTGCGGCCGCAGGTGTTTCCACCATGATCCCGAATTCAATGTTCTTCTGGGGTTTAAGACCAGCTTGTCTGGCGATCTTTTTAGCCTCTTTTAACTCGTCAGGGTGCTGCACCAATGGTAACATGATTCCTATGTTGGTGTATCCCTGTTCGTGGAGTTTTTTAATGGCCTTAAATTCTGCCAGCAATATTTCTGGTTCATCCAGTTCCCGGCGGATTCCTCTCCATCCCAGCATGGGATTGTGTTCGTAGGGTTCGTCTTCCCCACCATCTAAGGATTGGAATTCATCGGTGGGTGCGTCCAGGGTTCGGTACCATACTGTTTTGGGATAGAAGGTGTCAGCCACTTTCAGGATGTTTTCCACCAGTACTTTAACCAGTTCTGCTTCGTTACCCTCCTGAATGTACTTTTTGGGGTGCACTCCAGTGGTGAGCATCATGTGCTCGGTTCGAAGTAGTCCCACTCCATCTGCTCCAGTTGCAGCGGCTTTTTTAGCTGCTTCAGACATGCTCACGTTAACTTTAACTTCAGTAACTGTTAATGGTGCCTGTAATACCACACTGGGTTGTGCAGTGGTTATTTCTTCTTTTTTGGCAGTTTCCACCAGTAGGCCTTCCCAAACTATACCCTTATTACCATCCAGGGTTACCTGGCTGTTTTCAGGCAGTATGGATGTGGCATCTCCAGTTCCTACCACACAGGGTATGCCCAGTTCACGGGATACAATGGCGGCGTGACAGGTTACACCACCTTCATCGGTGATTATTCCATTGGCCCGTTTCATGGCCGGTACCATGTCCGGAGTGGTCATCACTGTAACCAGGATGTCTCCTTCCTGAACTTTGTCCAGTTCATCGGTGGTTTTTATGATTTTAACAGATCCAGCCGCCATACCGGGACTGGCACCCAGTCCTTTGGTGATCACGGTCCGGTCACCTTCATGCAAGGCTTCTCCTGACGCGGTTCCCATGTCCAGAGTAGTTACTGGTCTGGATTGCAGCATGAAGATTTTTCCATTTTCAATGGCCCATTCTGTATCCTGGGGGAACTGGTAGTGTTCCTGGATCCTCTTTCCCAGTTCAACCAGCTGGGCTATCTCATCTTCATTTAAAACCTGTTTGTTCTTAAGGTCCTCTGGTACTGGAACCTTCACTGTCTGACCATTTTCAGATTTCTTCTGGAACATGATGTTTTTTTCGCTGATCTGCTTGCGGAAAATTTCTCCAGTGGCTTTATCCACCCAGTAAGTATCAGGAGTTACTGTTCCCGATACAACTGCTTCTCCCAGACCCCATGCTCCTTCTATGAGGATTTTTTCCTCTCCAGTGGAGGGGTGCACCGTGAACATTACCCCGGCTTTTTCTGCATCCACCATTTCCTGAACCACTACAGCAATGTAAACCTTGGAATGGTCGAAGTTGTTTTCTTCCCGATAAAATATTGCTCTGGCCCCGAATAGAGATGCCCAGCATTTCCTTACATATTTTATCATATCTTCCGGACCCTTAACATTGAGGTAAGTGTCCTGCTGACCAGCAAAAGATGCTTCTGGCAAGTCTTCAGCAGTTGCCGATGATCTAAC
>NPIE01001469.1_pt2:85000-87500 | contig 176543 bp, 186 predicted proteins | sample 8637661 | NCBI WGS metagenome assembly NPIE01 (sample SAMN07420842, study PRJNA396082) | bioreactor metagenome | isolation source: sample BA12 brine-fed electro-methanogenic bioreactor BA | place: Japan: Kochi | collected 2016-12-09
TATCTAAGAAGGTGGAGTAGTTTTCTTCCATTCTATTGGATAAAAAATACATGGCTCCGTATTTTTTCTCCCCTGTAGAGTTGAAAATGATATCGTTGTCTTCTAATACTTTAATATGGTGTTTTATGGTTTTATAATCAAGATCAAGTTCTTTTGAAAGTTGATTGATGTTGTAGGGCCTATCATGGAGGGTTTTAATTATTCTAGCCCTGTTGACTCCCCCCTTGCTACCAGCAATCAAATACCATAAAACTCTCTTCATGACAATCACGAAATCGTAAGGTAACTTGAATAAATCAATTATTGATCCAAGTTCTTAAAATAGTTAGTTTTCAAGGAGTACATATTTTATTCTAAAATGGGCCTGCAGTTATTAAAACGTGGGGTGATGGGTTGGGACTAGATGCCATTGAAAAAGAACCACTCCTAATAGGGATCTAAATTGAATCATTAGCATTTAAAATTAAAGCCATGAATCTTAAGAAATAGGAAAAAATCACGGTGTATAATCGGGTTAGGAATATCAACCATGATTTATGATATAGCCATTATTTTTGCTGTAACTTTCTTCTTGGGCCCAGTATGCAGGGCCCTCCCTGCCTGCCACCTAATGGTGTGTGTGGTGTTCCCATAGAATTCATACAGCGGGCCATTACTGCTGCACCAAGTGCAAGGGCATCGGAAACAAATAGAACATCGGCAAAGTAGTCCTTGGCAAATTCCAAAACCAGGTCCGGTTTATGACCAGTTATTCCTGCCCGTCCAGTGACTCCCAGCAGTGATCCTTCCTGTATAACTCCTTCTTCATCTGCTTCTACTATTAGCCTTTTGACCACATTGGCACTGACATGGTCCAGAGTGGCAAATAATGTGTGGATATCAGTAGATTCAATTAGTTCATGACCCAGTTTAGTGAGTTCGGGGATTTCGTCCCCATCTTTACCTACATCACAGCCAATAAGTGTGGTTCCTGCATCGTATGCTGCTTTAGGGTCTACCGGTACAGTTCCAAAGCGTTCCCTTCCTTCTGGAACTTTTCTTATGTCCACGTGTTCATGGGCGCGCCGGGCAAACTCTTCAGCAGCTTTCCAATCTGCTTTTTTGAGTATGTCCCTAGTGTAAAGGTCTAAAGCGGCACCACCCCGTTGATCCACCTTTTCAGTTCCCCGGATAATGGCGTCAGATATGGCTCCAGCCAGTCCACAGAAGTTTCCCACCGTGCGGGCGTAGGGTTCATCATTGTTAACTATTCGGCCAGCCAGGGTGGTTCCGAAATCCATGGAAATACAGGGGTTACGATAATCTACTTCAGTCCATTTGGCACCTGCTTTTATACCCGCAGTTACCAGTTCTCCTTCCATTTCATTGGCCACCACTGCTCTGCCTGTGGGTGGAACTACGCTGACCACTGCTCCGTCAAACATGACCTTATCCAGGAGGGTGAAATCCCGTAATTTTTTGGGTAAACTGTCCTTGGAAATGGAGGGGGACATTTTACTAGGGGGTATGCCTGCTTCCAGACAGCCGTTAGCCAGGGCAATGATGAGTTCTCCCACTTCTTTGGGAGAGGCAAAACCTGCCGTTACCCCAGTTGAACGTACCACAAAGTCCAGATCTTCTTCTATGCTAATTCCAGAACGTTTCACTGACTCCAGAATGGTGTTTTTAACCAGTTCCGCCACTGATTCCTGGGTCAGTTCCACATGCCACACTGTCTCCCCAAAGACCTTTTCACCCTTTTTAGGGGGGCGAATATCCCGGGTCATTTTAACAGTTTTATCTAAAAGGTAAGTGCGACTGGTGTTGAGGTTAGTGGCCGTTAGAATACATTTGGTGGTGGTGTTTCCCAGTTCCACCGAGGCCACAATGTAATAAACATCAGGACGCATGAGGGTTCCGTATCCCTGTCCCCTGGTTTTCTTGGTAAACGGCGCCATTTTAGCTTCTTCAATGGTAATGTATCTGCTTTTTGCAATTACTGGCTTTGGACCTAAACCTAATAGTTTTTTAATGAATGACAACTTGATACCCCCAATTTAATAATGATAATCAAATTAAGTTTAGTGAAAATGAATATAAACATTGTGAATTGATGATAAAAACAACTGTTAAATATCACCAATTTATATGAGGAGTGGTTATTTTTGAAAGGAAAGTTCATTTAAATAGATTATGATTTTCTTATTCTAATTTAGAATATTTGACTGTTAGAAAAAGAAAACTCTTATCAGGATATATAATATGTAAGAAGCAATTAAAACTATCCCATCTACCCGGGTTAGTTTCATTCCCCTTTTTATTAAAAACAGGAATAGTAAAGTTATACAAACCATTACCGGAACATCAAAATAAATTGCAACAGGATCAACCGGTATCAAAACAAATAGAGATGGTATTCCCAATCCAATTAAGATATTAAAGATATTACTTCCAAATACCGTACCTACCGCAAGGCTATTCAAACCCTTTTTAGCCGAGGATAAAACTGTAAAAAACTCGG
>NPIE01001469.1_pt2:112500-140000 | contig 176543 bp, 186 predicted proteins | sample 8637661 | NCBI WGS metagenome assembly NPIE01 (sample SAMN07420842, study PRJNA396082) | bioreactor metagenome | isolation source: sample BA12 brine-fed electro-methanogenic bioreactor BA | place: Japan: Kochi | collected 2016-12-09
AAGTGGTTATGGCTGGGGTGAGAGGGAATTTTGCCATTGAAGATTTCCTGGGTGCTGGTGAAATAATTTCCCACATGCAAAATGAGGAATTGGATGAAATGGCCCAAGCAGCCTGTCTAGCAATTGAAAACCAGAAAAAGGTAGACCAAGCCGTGAAAAACTCACGGTCAGCCCAGAATCTCAAAAAATTGGGGTACGGCAAAGATGTGGAGTTCTGCCTTCAGCGGGATAAATCACAACTGGTACCTGAATTTAAAGACGGGTTAATAAAACTTTTAGAATAAACACGGCCTGATCTTAAAATCCATAATATTATATAACCCCTTATTATAACTAAAAAGATTACCTTAACTAGAATAACTACTTAGCTAAAACGACTAACTAAGAATCTAATCAATTAACCCCCATATTCAAATAGAAATTCATAAACTCACTATGTATTTAGTTCAATTTAGAGTGATTTAATGGCACCTGACAATTTAACCATCATTGGTACGGCTCACGTCTCGGAAAAAAGCGTGGAAGAAGTAAAAGATACCATTATAGAAAGCCAACCAGATATAGTGGCCGTGGAACTTGATGCTGCCCGTTATCAAAACCTTCTCAACGAAAAACACGGAGTTCAAGAGGACAAGGAAATTAAAATAAGGGAGATCCTCAAGGGTAACAATTTCACCATGCTACTGGTGAGCAGTTTCCTCAGCTACTTCCAGAAAAAAATTGGAGAAGAAGTAGGAGTCAAACCCGGTTCAGAGATGCTGGCGGCAGCAGAAGCAGCCCAGGAAGCCGGGGCCCAGGTGGCCCTCATTGACCGGGACATTCAGATCACCCTCAAACGGGCCTTAAATCATATGAGCTTCTGGGAAAAGGCTAAATTTGTTTACAGCATAATAGCATCATTTTTCAGCAAAGATGAGGCCATTGAAGACATTGAAGATATAAAACAGGGCGATGCCCTGGAAGAAGTCATGGGATACTTCCAGGAAATGTCCCCCAGTGCCTACCAGGTACTGGTGGAAGAAAGAGACGCCTTTATGGCCCAGAGACTCCTGGATCTTCCGGGAAATGTGGTGGCCGTAGTGGGAGCTGGTCATAAAAATGGTATTAAAAAATATATGGAAAATCCCCATGACATACCCCCACTCCAACAGCTTTTAGAACTGAAAGAATCAAAGATCAGTGCCACTAAATTGATTTTATTTGCCATACCCGCACTGTTCATAGTTATATTTGTATTAGCATTCCTGCAGGGGATTAACATTCAATCCGGTCTGCTGCAGTTCGTCCTTCTCACCGGAGGATTGGCCTTTATAGGATCCCTTTTAGCTGGCTCTAAACTTCCTTCGGCAGTCACCGCATTTATAGTGGCACCATTCACAGCCATACACCCCCTTCTGGCTGCCGGCTGGTTTGCAGGAATAGTGGAGGCTAAATTAAGGGGCGTGTCCATGGATGACTTATCTCAGCTATCCAAGAGTGAAAGCCTGCGTGATATGTGGAATAATAGATTGTTTAGGATACTGCTGGTGGTAGTGGGCGCCAACATCGGAACCACCATAGGAGTCTTCCTCTCCATCCCTAACGTCCTCCTACCCTTAATAAACAGATTAATGGGCATGTGAACCCCATTATTCAATAAATGTAATTTAAATGTCTAAGTTCCTTACTTGATATAAAAATACACAATTGAGTGGTTTGAATGTATTTAATATTTCGATGTGACTGTGGACGGGCAGTTTATGCCAAAGAAGGTGTCAAACAGAAAAAATGTGTCTGTGGGAAGAATTTGAAGGTTAAAGAAAGAAGGATCCTGGCCAAAACCGAAGACTCCCAACAGGCCTCAGAAAAGGTGCAGGAACTTCAGGAAGAGAAGTACGGTGGGGCTTACTTTACCACTGCCAACAAGTTATAATTGAAAACAGGAGTTCATCACTAAATACATCGGTAGACCGTGGTTATAATATTAACAATTTGTTTACCCCCCTTTTCCAGTTCTTAGTTCGACCTACACCCTAAATTTCATACTTAATTTTTATTTGCATGGAATTGAATTTTCAGTGCAAAATATCCTTTATTTTATTTTAGAATAATCCCTATATGAAAGAATAAAAAAAGAATACAATTATAAGGTTTTGTGTATCTCTTATAATTTGAGTGATAATAGAATAATAGCTGGGTTCGGGGCTATGACCAGTAAAAGTTTCTCTAAACTCACCAGTAAGGGTGAGAGAAAAAACATAGAATTTAAAGAAAACCTTAATTCTGACCCTCATCTTTTAACTGAGCGTAAGCAACAATTGGCATCCCAGATGAAGTACCGTCTGGCACGGGGAAATGGAGAAGCCATCTATTTTTTAGGTGTTGATGATGATGGTCTGCTGGTGGGCCTGGAAAAAGAACAGATGGATGAATCACTATTCGTTTTAGGGGAACTGGCCCGTGAAATAAAGGCCAAAATCATCAACGTGGAAAAACAAAATGCTGGCCAGGGAGAAGTTGCCAAAGTCATTATCAACCGCGAACAAAACAGTAAACCAGACCATTTACTTATTGGAGTAGCTGGCCACGTGGACCACGGAAAAAGCACCCTGGTGGGAACCCTGACCACGGGTAAACTGGATACTGGTTCGGGAGGTACCCGTATATTTTTGGATGTTCAAAAACACGAAATAGAACGTGGTTTATCCGCTGATCTCTCCTTTGCCGTGTATGGATTTAAAAATGGAGAAACAATACGCATTAAGAATCCCCTTAATAAGGGGGACAAGGCCCTTATGGTGGAAAAGTGTGATAAACTGATTTCCTTTGTGGATACCGTAGGGCATGAACCCTGGCTCCGTACCACCATCCGGGGTATTGTGGGCCAGAAGCTAACTCACGGCCTCCTGGTAGTGGCCGCTGACCAGGGACCCACCCACATCACCCGGGAACATCTGGGGATAATTTTGGCCATGGAACTACCGGTGATCGTGGTGATGACCAAGATCGACCGGGTAAGTGAGGATCGAATCCAGGCTGTTCGCCAGGAGATCTTCGACCTCCTGAAACTGGTGGGAAGAATACCCTACATGGTAAAAACCAGGAAAGATGCAGATTTCCTGTCAGAAAACATGAACCAACACTTAGTACCGGTTATCAAAGCATCCCCTGTTACTGGGGAAGGCTTGGAACTCTTAGATCGTCTGTTTTCTGGTCTTAAAATACCCTCCCACGAAGAAGACTTCCACAAACCATTCATGATGTACATCGATAAGATCTACTCGGTTATGGGAGTGGGAACTGTGGTGAGCGGCACCATAAGACAGGGTAAAGTTGAAAAGGGTGAAAAACTTATTTTAGGCCCCTTAAGCTCAGGAGATTTCCTCCCGGTGAATGTGAAGACCATTGAAATGCACCACTATCGCAAGGAAAGTGCCAGTGTGGGAGAAGTGGTAGGAATATCCATTACTGGCGTTGAAATGGATGAAATAAGGAGGGGGATGATTATATGCCACCCTGACTATAAACCTCAGCCAGTGAGAGAATTTGACGCAGATGTGGCTATCCTCGTACATCCCACCACCATCAAGGAGGGTTACGAATGCATAACCCATATCGAAACCATAGCCGAAACCACTTGCTTCCGACCCCTGGGCCAGGAATACCTGTCAGCAGGAGACACCGGCCAGGTTAGAATGAGATTCAAATACCATCCCTTTGCCATCCATGAAGGTCAAAAACTAATTTTCAGGGAAGGTAAAAGTAAAGGGGTGGGAACAGTAACCCGCATAGCCAGTTAAGTTATTCTAGTTAAGTAACGTGAAAAAACTATTACCCAGGCAATAATACAAAATAAGCTAATTACGGTAATAAAATTATTATTACCCAATAATTCATCATCTTAACTTTTGTTTTAGGAATTCCTGGATCTCACAGGCCTTACAGACGGGTACAGATGATGGTTCACCACACTTCTGACAACGGTGCAGTTCAATCCTTTTCTGGTCCAAGTTGCGTAGGTTTTTCTGGAAAAAATTAAGTAGATTGAGTTTGGTGCCGGGTCGGTCTTCTTCCAGCTGGTTGAGATAATTTTTTAATCTGGAGCGAAGAGATTGATGGGCATAGGGACATTCAGCAAGGTGCACCGGGACTTCATTCATTATAGCCCAGGTACCCACCTCTTTTTCCTTCACCAGCCATAGGGGTTTTATGCGTGGCACCATCCCCGGATGTATTCGTTCCTGTTTAGGCCCGAACTTGGCAAACCGGCGCACATCAGCCCGGGCAAAACTCATTAAATAGGATTGAACCTCATCATCCAGGTTGTGACCGGTGGCCAGTTTATCAACACTCAGCTGACAGGCAGTGCGGTTCAGAAGGTAACGCCTGAAAACACCACAGGGGACACAGGCTGTCTGGTAGAACTGGGCGGCCTCATCCAGAGAGAATCCAATCTCCTTTTTAAAGGATAGTTCATGGTACTCCACTCCCAGATCCTTTGCCTGGTCACGGGCTGCTTCCAAACCCTCCTCACGATAATGAACTATCCCTTCATCGATGGCAATGGCCAGGAGTTTGAAATCGAATCCACCCTCTTCAACCAGTTTATGCAGAATGTGCAGGGTCAAAACACTATCTTTACCCCCAGAAAGAGCTACTGCTACCTTATCCCCTTTATCTATCAGGTTATAATCATTTATTACCTTTTCCACACGGTTTTCAAGTTCCAGGTTGAAATGGTGCCTGTCCCAGGGTTTCATAAAAAATATATGGTTGGCTGAACATAAAAAATAGTATGATATCTGCAGAATTGACTGTAATCCCCATAGGTACTCCAGATACAAGCCTAAGCAAATATGTGGCTGCGGCAATTGCTGCCCTGGATGAAACTAGTGTAACTTATAAGTTACATGGCATGGGGACCTTGCTGGAAGCTGATAATCCCGATGATCTCTTTGAGGCCATTAAAGTTGCCCATGAAGCTGTGTTTAAGGCTGGATCACAGCGGGTGGTGACCAGTGTCAAAATAGACGATCGGAGAGATCGCCAGCGCACCATGGAAGACAAAATACAGTCAGTAGAGAAAAAACTAGAATAATCATGTTTTTACCAGCACCAATGATTATTTTAGTCCTTGAAAGAGGGAGCTTAAAATTCACTTAAACAGTGAGAATGCTTTAATAAATAAAAAAAGAATTAAAAAGGAATTAAAAGGTAAAAAATATTTATTTTTGTTGGGAAGAAACTTAAGTTTAGAAGAACTTATCCGAAGCTGCTTCCAGGGTTATCACTATCTTTTCCAGTTCTTCTACGGAGAGTGAGGGATGTACTGGTAGAGATAGAACTTCTGAGGCTGCCTTTTCAGTTTCACTCCAGTGATCATGGTATCCCAAGTTCTGGTAGAGTTCCTGTTTGTAGATGGGGATAGGGTAATGTATTCCCGTTCCAATACCTTCCTGGTTGAGGTAATTCATCACATCATTGCGTTTTCCGTCTTTAACCCTTACGGTGTACTGGTGGAATACGTGTTTCACCTGGGGGGAAACAAATGGTGATTCAATGCATGAAATTCCCTTTAAATGTTCAGTGAGGTATTCTGCATTTTCTATTCTCTTCTGGTTAAACCCATCCAGCTTTTTCAGTTGAACCAACCCAATGGCCGCAGCTATGTCTGTCATTCGGAAATTGTATCCCAGAACAGAATGCTGGTACCTTTCTCTTTCACCATGGGCTTTCAGTATGCGGGCCTGGTCAGCGAGCTTGCTGCTGTTGGTGGTTATTATCCCCCCTTCACTGGTGGTCATGTTTTTGGTGGGATAAAAACTGAAACAAGCCATATCACCAATGGAGCCTATCATCTGGTCCTGGAACTTTGCTCCATGGGCCTGGGCCGCGTCCTCAACCACGGGGATGTTGTGTTCCTGGGAGATTTCCATTATGCGATCCATCTTGGCCGGTTGACCATAAAGGTGCACCGGGATGATAGCCTTTGTTTTTTCAGTGATGGCATCTTCAATACATTCTGGATCAAGGTTAAAGGTTGAAGGGTCTATGTCTACAAAAACAGGCCGGGCACCAACGTATAGTGCGCAGTTACCAGTGGCTGCAAAGCTGAAGGGAGTGGTAATAACTTCATCACCATTACCTACACCCAAGGCCAACAGGGCAACATGCAAGGCTGTGGTCCCGGAGCTGGTGGCCACGGCGTGTTCGGCTCCAACATAACTGGCAAAAGCTTCTTCAAATTCGGCCACTTTAGGGCCCTGGGCTATGAATCCTGACCTTAAAACTTTTTCCACTTCTTCAATTTCTTCTTCACCTATAAGGGGCTTGGCAACTGGTATCATGAATTCACCTATATTTAATCTGGGATAATTAGATAAGTCCAATTCAAATCATTTTATATCCCCAAATAATTCATATCCCTAAATAAACCATGAAGGGGTTTACTTACCGGGTGTTGTAAAATGACACTTAAAAAATTTATATTAAACTTGCCTTTCATCCACGATTTTTACATTGATTTTATCACTTAAAAAGATACCTATATCATGAAATAAAGGAAAAATAAGGGGTTAAAATAAAATTCTTTTTTTATTTAACGGAATATTCGTAGTACATCCTCTTTCCGGTTCCAGAACAGGATGACAATCATTAAAATTGAAGCCAAAATTAGGAGAGGTAGTCCACTGAAGGGGTCTGCTGCCTGGGAAGTAACCACCGATGGCAATCCCTGAAGCCCTGAATCTGTTGAATTAAAGAAAAGGGCCACATAGAGGTTATTGGCAATATGGACCCCCATGGCGGATTCTATCCCATTATCTGCCAGGGCCAGTATTCCCAGCATCATCCCCACCACGAAGGTGGAAGCAACAATGGACAGATCAGAGGTCAGGCTGGTTCCATTGAAGAAATGTACAATTCCAAATAGCAAGGAAGTTATTAAAAGTGGAATCCATGGTTTTTTGGAAATTAAACTAAATCCCTGCATGAGGTACCCTCTAAACAGTATTTCCTCAAAGGAAGCCTGGAGTGGGAATACCAGTAGACAGATAACCAGAAGGATGAGGAAATTTCCCGAGTTATAGGTAATCTGATAGCTGCCGGGGTTAATGATCAAATCGGGTAGAGAAAGGATAAATAGAATCAACGCCCATAAAATAAGCCCTTTAAATAAAAGCTTCCACCTTACCCCTGAAACAGTGTTGATAACCTTTAACAGGTGTTTATGGTGGATGAATCTCAAGCAGATGTAGAAGAATAAATAGGATAGGGTGTAACTGATCCCCACCAGTATCACCAAGGAAAATGGACTGCTCAAGGCGGAGGTAATGAAATCGTAAATGTTTGCTATTCCGCCTGAGGAAAAAATGGACAGGAATACAAGCAAAATTCCCATTATAATGCCCGCCACCAAACTACCGCCTACTAGGGACATGAGGACGGTTAAAAGGTATTTCCACCAGCTGTTGGATCCTTCCGATGCATTATCTAAAAATGTTAGGGGTGAAAGAGTTGACATTGTTTTTCTCCAGCAAGATAATCTCTTTTAGTAGTTATACCATTATATTAATAGGTTGATCACTATGAGATACATGGTTATTAAATTAAAACTATAAAAAACTTGAGTTGAGTGGAAGTTTCTCCCAAATATCCTCCTTAATACCAATGGGGGTTAACATGGTAAATCATCATCAAGGGGAAATTTGATAGTATAGGAAAGGTAACCACAGATGAACTAATTACCATTTAAGAACTATGATTACCATGATATTTTTGAGGTTTGTGCAATGGTTGAACTTAACGAGATAGACTTTTTATGGGTAGAAGAAGGGCAGGTAAGGATGAAGATCCCCCAATTCGAAAAGGTAACAGCCAGGGCTCCGGTCTTTTTCAATCCAGTTATGGAACTTAACCGGGACTTGTCAGTAGCTGCCTTATCCTTTTATCAACAACAAAAAGGGGAAGATATCGCCATCTGTGATGCCTTTGGAGGTAGTGGAATAAGGGGCATACGTTATGCCCAGGAAATAAAAAATGTTTCTCTGGCAGTAGTGAACGATTTAAATCCCCTGGCAGTTGAACTTGCCAAGGAAAATATTAAAAATAATGGTTTAACCAATGTTAAGGCCTGTAGAGAGGATGCTAATCTTATTCTCCGGAAATGCGGGGGTAAATTTGATGTTATCGATATTGACCCCTTTGGAACCCCGGCTCCCTATGTTGAATCTGCGGCTGCCAGTCTTAAAGCAGGAGGATTGATTTGCATTACCGCCACCGACACTTCGGCCCTGTGTGGTACCTACAAAAAACCATGCATACGGAAATATAGTGCCAAGCCGTTGAGGAATGAGTACTGTCACGAAACAGGCCTGAGAATACTGGCTGGATTCATGTGCCGCACCTTTTCCAAATATAAAAAGTATCTGGAGTTCCAGTTCTCTCACAGCACAGAACACTACATGCGCATCTACGCCCTGGTGGGTAAAGGAGCTAAAAATACTGATGATTCACTGGAAAACCTTGGTTATATTGCACATTGCCCCAAATGTCTTAACCGGCAGGTTTTTAAAGGTTTGACTCCCAGGATACCTCTAGAATGTCCAGAGTGTGGCCAAGTGCCCCTTGTGGCCGGGCCACTGTGGTGTGGGGAAATGCAGAACTCGGAGTTTATACAGGGCATGTTAGATTTAGTGCCAGATTTGAAGATAAACCGGGAAGTAGAAGTCATAAAACTCCTGGAAAAATGTAAGGAGGAAGCTGGTGCACCACCCACCTTCTACGATGTGCACACTATTTGTAAAAAGTTGAAGATAAGTGCCTCTCCCCGGGAAAGGGTGGTGGAAAATATTCAAAATAAGGGATACCTGGTTAAACTCACCCATTTCAACCCCAATGGTTTGAAGACTGACGCTCCACTATCAGTCATTGAACAGGCCATTAGGAATGACTGATAAGGCATATTATTATTTTAAGTGGATTAATTCCCGGAAATAGATGTTTAAAATAAATTTTTCATTACCTTTTTTATTAAAATAAATTAAAATAAAAATTTATACCATTAGAATGGAAAATATCCATTTCCGGATAATCTTCCCTTTTTTTTACTGATAATCCAGCATTCCATGGGTGTAATAGTACTGTAACTCCGAGGCATGCTGGAGTTCATAGTTACGATACGGTAAACTCAGGTAGGGGGTTACCATTCCCTTCAGGGTGTAGTAGTACGCAGCCAGTGCCCCGTACTCCTGCCAGGTTATGTAGAAGTAGAGGGGTAATCCACATCCCTGGGTGAATATGGGGTTGCCTGACCTGGCTGTACCATGCCAGACCATGGGTATGGGCCCTTCCTGCCCATTTTGACCAGCTATTTTCTTGATATAACTACGGGCCTCTTTCCAGCTGTTAAATGTCAGACCATCTGCCTTGAATTTATACCTTCCGTCTGGAACTCCGAATATGGCCAGTTTAAGGGAGTCCATGTAATCAGTGGGACCCGCGGCACCGGTACCATTGGTGTCAATAAAGGCCATTTCTATTATCATCACATCACCCTCTTTGTAGTGTCGATAGTTGGAATCACCAGCAAAATGGACAACCAGGGCACATTTGGAGTTTCGTTCCTCGGCATATTCTGCCAGTAATTTGGAGTGCACATGACCAGGATACATGTCAGGGTTGGCCAGTTTCACAAATCCCAACCTACCCACCGGTTCAACTAAACCCGTGGCAGAGGAGATAACTAGATAACCACCGAATAACGCCAGAACAATCAGCAGAATTACTTGCCATTTCATTACTTCACCAGATCTATCATTAACAGAGGGTCACTCGAGATAATATTATTCATTTCCAATTTATCTATACGTTTAAGAATATAATATTTATTAAATTTTCCACATCCGCCGCTAATTAGTAACAAATGGTTAGTGAGTAATCCAGAAACTACTTTTGTTCATAAAATCATGTTTATGCGGATACCTCATCCTGGAGCAAGGATAACCCTAATCCGAGAGTGAGGATAACCCTAAACTGGATTAAAAAATATACTTAACCTAAAGTAAAAAAATAACCCTAAACTGGAGTAAAGGATAAGGATATCTGTAATGAAGGATAAAAGCTGTAATGAATGATGAAAACACTGCTTGATCTTATAAAATCTATTAAAGGAGGAAATTAATTGGATATCGGATATTTAACTTCTGATGCAATAAAATATCCCTCAAAGGATTGGAAAAAGGTTTTAATCCTTGGAATTTTAATTTTAACCAGTTTTTTAATTGTTCCTGCTTTTTTAGTCATGGGATATGTATTCCGGGCCATGAAATGGTCTATCGCCGGGGTGGACCAGTTACCAGAATTTGATGAATGGGGGGAGATGTTCACCGATGGTCTTAAAATTCTGGTGGTGGAACTGGCATACTTCATCATCCCCACCATTATGATAGTTATGGGTATGTGGGCTTCCCTGGGCGCATTAGTGGCTTCAGGAGTTTCCGGGAATGAATTATCATTCAATACGGCTTTCAGTACCTTCGGTTTTATGGGAGGAGTGATCATCACCGGATTGGTGGTGGCAGTTATTTTTGGAGTGTTTTTCACCATAGCCATAGCCAACATGGCTTACCATGATAGTAAAATCCAGGCGGCCTTCCGTTTCCAGGAAATTCTAAACCGGATCCGGGCCATTGGCTGGGTGGACTACATAATCTGGTACGTGATGATGATCTTCCTGGGAATAATCATCAGCACCTTAATAGGATTACTGGGGTTTGTACCAGTCCTAGGTTGGGCTTTAATCGTTTTATTGATTTACCCCTATGTTTATTTATTATATGCTAGAGCTCTGGGACTGTTGTTCCTATCGGGCTTGGAAACCCCGTGATTTATCTATACATTTTTAATGAAAGTTAGGACTATTCTGGCAAATTTTAAAGGATTTTATCCACGATTTAAAAGAAACAATCAAATTTTTATAAGAAAATAAACATAGCAATAGATACCTAAAAAAATGGAGGTAAAAACATGGATATTGGAGAAATTATTTCAGATTCCATTAGTTATCCGTCTCAGGACTGGAAAAAAGTAATTATACTGGGAATTTTGACCATTATAAGCATTTTAATAATTCCAGTCTTCCTGGTAATGGGATACTTTTTCAGAATTTTAAAAAGTTCCATAGCCGGTTTTGACGAACTCCCTGACTTTGATGAATGGGGAGAGATGTTCATAGACGGTTTAAAAATGTTTGTAGTACAATTTGTATACCTTTTGATACCACTGATAGTAATATTTATTGGAGCATGGGCTTCAATCGCATCTATGTCTGTAACTGAAGCAGGCAACCTAGCCAATCCAACTTTAGCCATTGGACTCATTGGTGGAACAGCCATCATTGGAATTATCTTAGCAATACTCTTCGAATTAATCGGATCTATTGCTGTTGCCAATATGGCCCTAAATGACAGCGAATTTGGAGCTGCGTTCCGATTCAGTGAAATTCTAGAGAAAATATCAATGATTGGATGGGGCAAATACATAGTATGGTATATCGTGATGATCATCGTCACCTTCATCGGTGGAATCATTGCCAGTGTACTACAGGTAATTCCATTCATCGGTATGATAATTGCCCTGTTAGTGGTTTACCCTTACATAACCATGTTCAGTGCAAGATCTCTGGCCCTTTTATTCGGATCAGCTGTTGAAATGGAATAAAAAACCACATTTTCTTCTTTTTTCCTTTTTTTAAATAGTTTAGAAACATAGTACGATTCTTGAAAATATATTGAATATAATATGATTAATTAAGGAAATTATACTTCTAAATGAGTTTTCTTAAAATTTAAAATAAATAGATATTACTCATTTGATATTACTGATTTTCAATTTTTGAGGGTTATTCTTATCCAGATTGAACTGTACCTCAATATTAAAAAAAATAGAACACTCTAAAAAAAAGGAATAAAAAAATCCCCTGGATACTATCCTAAGGGATCCATTGGTTAAATTCCTTTAAGGATTAATCCGTGACTCCAGTTTACATCCCGGTGAGACGCAAACCAGTTATCTTGGCAGTGTCACTGTTGAGGGCCCGCAGATCATCGGGGGAGAACTTGCGGATGTCATCGTGACCAGCAAGTTGGGCTAACATCTTGGTTTCCTCAGTCATGGATTTGATGTAGTTAGCTACCTTCATGGCGGCCATGTCCACGTCCAGGCGTTCACACAGTATTGGATCCTGGGTGGCTACTCCCACCGGACATTTACCAGTGTAACACATACGACAGGCCCGGCATCCCATGGCAATCATGGCCCCGGTTCCAATGTACACTGCATCGGCACCCAGAGCCATTGATTTGGCTACATCAGCCCCACTCCTTATTCCACCGGTGATGATAAGATCCACGGTGTCTTTCATTCCTATTTCTTCCAGTCCATGAACTGCTTCCATCAGTGCGGCCAGGGTGGGGATTCCGGTGTGCTCGATAACCACTTCTGGTGCGGCACCAGTTCCTCCTTCCATCCCATCCACTGATATAACATCAGCACCGGCTTCGGCCACGGCCTGGACATCATCTTTCACTCTTCCCGGTCCCAGTTTAACCACAATAGGCACCTGCCAGTCCGTAACCTCACGTATGAGTTCAATGTGTTTGGCCAGGTCTCCTGGACGGGTGGAATCCAGGAATCTTGCGGGGCTCAGGGCGTCAGTTCCCAGGGGTATTCCCCTAATTTCGGCAACTTTGGGGCTCACTTTTTCAGCCAGGAGGTGTCCTCCCATTCCGGGCTTAGCTCCCTGTCCAATCTTAACTTCTATGGCATCTCCCACATTGAGATAATCAGCGGAGACTCCAAATCTTCCGGAGGAGTACTGGACCATGAGCTTGTCTGCACATTCCCTTTCTCTGGGGAGCATTCCTCCTTCACCAGTGTTGGCACAGGAGCCTACCAGGGCAGAACCCTTAGCCATAGCCACTTTACATTCCTCGGAAAGTGCTCCAAAGGACATTCCGGCAATGAGTACCGGGGTTTCCAGTTCCAATGGGTTTTCAGCATATCTTGACCCCAGAACTACCTTGGTGTTACAGGGTTCCCGGTACTTGTCCACCGGGGATACTGTGGCCTGTCCCGGTAATATGATGATATCATCCAGGTTGGGTAGTCTTCTTTCTGTACCAAAACCTCGGAGAACGTATTTACCTGCCTTGGAGGTGTAGCGTATGTCAGCAATTGTTCTAGGGTCCCATATACTACCGGCGCCGGTGGGTATGAGTACGGGGCAGGCAGCAGTGCATGAACCACACATTATACACTTGCTCTTATCGATTTCTGCATGGCTATCCACTATTTTGATGGCGTTGGTTGGGCAGACAATTTCACAGGTACCACAGAAAACACAGAGTCCTTCGGTGGATACTGCCAGTTCTCCAGAGGGGGATAATGGCCGGGGTGCTGCTGATCCCATGGAATTATCTATTTCAAAGTTGGTCTGCAAGCCAGTGGCGAAATCTTTAACATCCACCACGCTAAGGCAATTTTCTCCACAGGATTTGACACATGCTGGCTCGTCGTCCGGGCCCTGCATGCACTGCTGCTCACATTTTAGCATCTGGTCAGCAGTGTAGGTTATGCTTCCAATGGGGCACATTAACATGCACAGGCGGCAGCCCACACACAGGTCCTGGTTGATTTTAACCACGTTGTCTTCACGGTATATAGCATCCCGGAAACATCCTTTTAGACAGGATGGGTTTATGCACTGCTGGCAGACAATGGTTTGGTAGCCTTCGGTCATTTTGTGCAGGAAAATACTGCTTTCACCGTTGACTGATGCACAGGCTTCAATACAGTCGTTACATCCGTCACACTTATCGGGATTGGTTAAAAGTATCTGTTTCATTTGTTGGCCTCCTGTTTACCATAGAATGGTCTTAGCTCTTCAGGACCAATTTTAACGAAGTCTTGGGGTTGGGCCTCCACGGAGTATTCCTGGAAGATTTTGGTTAATTTATCCTTATCTTCCGCGGTGAGTTCAGTTACCGCAGCATTGGTACCGGTCTGGTACTTACCTGCCACGTAAATGTTTCCACCAATCATCCAATCCCCGGTGTATTCACCAGCATCTCCGGTAACGATTATGTCTCCACTGAGCATGTAAAGTCCAGCGTGGCTACCCATGTTACCGTTGATGAGTAGAATACCTCCCTTGTTTAGCTGGCCCACGGCATCTCCCGCATCACCATAAACCACTATAGTTCCGTTGTAGGTTCCGAATCCCACACCTTCTTCAGCAGAGCCCCTGATGATGATTTCGCCAGAGGTCATGTTGTCCCCTACATAGCGACCCACATTTCCATTTATTTCTATGGATGCTCCATTGTTAAGTGCGGCTACGAAGTCTCCAACATCACCATTAAGGGTGATTTCTGCTTCAGGCCCCAGTCCAACTGCTATTGAGTTTAGTTTTCCCGGTTCTTCCAGTGTTATATTATTTTTATCTTCAGATAATGCTTTTTTAATTTCAACATTCAACTGTCGGGTGGTATAGTTTTCTGCTTTTATAGTATCCGATACACTCGTTCAAATTCCCCCATTATTCTCGTTGAGGGTAATAAATCAATCTCTATTATAAAGTTTGCCTTTTGTGTAACTTTTAAAGTATACTGTTATATAATAAAATGAGACAATAGTGTAGTGGAAATCATTTGATGAATCTAATTGAAAAAATAACATAGCGGTGAAAAATAAAAACAGGTGAGAGAGAGAGAGTATGAAAACCCTGATCACTAACCTTAGGGGGCAGTGCCTCTTCAATGTCTCTATGGAGACCCAGCCCGATGGATTGATTAGCCTTTATCATGGTAAATACCGTAAAACTGAATTGGATTCCTTCTTGAAAGGAGGTGAAATTCAGATCAATGCTGAAAACCCCCATGGTGCATTAACCCGGATTTTAGAGATTATTAGAGGGGCTAAAATACATGGAGAAGTTTACGTGGCCTATGGTGCAGGAGATATCGGTCCTCTTCTGAATTTTGCAGCCAACCAGGAAGGAGTGGATGGAATTTTCTCCTGTTATCATGAGAAGGTGGTTAGGTTTCCACCCCTTCAATTGAAGATATCCAAAACCCGCCTTAAAATAATGAAATTACTGGCCCAAAGAGATTTAACCGCCATTGAAATTGGTGAAGAAGTTGAAATATCCCGAGCGATGGTTTATAAACATCTTAACGGACTTATAGAAATGGGGATGGTGAAAAGGTCAGAGTCAATGGAGAAATACAGTATAACCAATGCCGGAATGCTGGCGTTAATCTGATTTACCCTTAAAAAGGATAGATTTACCTTTATGAATGATGATTCATCCTAGAAATCTAATTAAAATGATGATTCAAAATCAGGAAGGAGATAAGGATTTGTCCAGTTACAAACCACCAATCTTTTTCAAAAATAAAGGGATATTTACCATCAAAGGTGAAACTGTTCCCCAATAATTCCTTGAAATCAGAGATTATGTGCAACGTAGTATAAAAAAATGGATTTGCGTGCTGGTCTAATTTGAAAAAATTATTCCCCAACCAAAGTTGAACAATGATTTAAATAAATCCTAAAAAGAATAAAAAAAGGTAAAGAATAATAGCAAATAAATGATATATTTTATTTTATAGTTAAGTTCGTGAGTTGATGATTCAGGAGTTAGTTATGTTCTGGACCCCCAAAGATAATAAAAGATTTATTCCATTGGATACTCAATACGCAGCTTGTAACTGGCCTTATCACTTAAAAGCACAGTTCCCGGGACAAAGTAGTCCTCAAATTTCTGAACTTTCTTCACCATACACGGTTCAAAATCGATCTTCTTGGTGTAGGATCGGCATTCCTCATCATCGATTATTCCCTTCTTCACCAGGGCAATATACCTCATCTTTATTGTTTCTTCACTTATCAAAGCCATATGATCACCTAATAATAACTTGTACAAACTTGTATTTAAATTATTTGCACTAATATTTGAAAAATGTATAATTAAACATAGAATAAATTTGGAAAATATAAACAATGTTTATCTGAGCGGTGAATGTGATGAAAGAAAATGAGAATAAAAATGAAATCGTGGAAATAGACGATGTAGACCGAGAAATCATTAATTTATTCAATGAAGATGGGAGGATGTCTTACCGGAAAATAGCGAAACTCCTCAACGTCTCCATAGGCACAGTCCACAACCGAATGGAAAAACTCACCAAAAACGGAGTTATACAGAAATTTACCCCGGTGATTGATCACAGCAAACTGGGTTACAACCTCACCACCATCATCGGAGTAAGGGTAAAGGGCGGGGTTCTGGAAAACTGGGAAGACCGCACCGCCTACCACAAGAACGTCCTCTGCATGTACGATGTCACTGGTGAATTCGATGCCATACTGGTTGCCCGATTTAAAGATACCAGCGAACTAGATCAGTTTATCAAGAGCCTGTTGCGGGAACCAGATGTCCAGAGAACCTACACCCAAACCGTGCTCAACATAGTAAAAGAAGATCTCAGCTCCAGCAAAATGTTGTAAAAACTAAGTTGAACTTGTAAAATGGACGATTTAGATATATAAACCTTAAAAAAAGATTATATTATGGAATAATGGTGATTAGACGTATTAAATTAGTTATACATGATAAAAGTGAAGGAATACCTTGCGAAGTTTAGGTGAATAAAATCCCACACTTAAGGAGGTCTTTGCTTTGATTTCTCTGGTTTACTCCCCAGATTATGCACTGCACCAAACTGGATCCCACCCTGAAAATCAGGGTAGACTGGACATAATGATGGAATACATCACCAGAGAGTTTGGTGAGCTCACACCGGAAGGTGGTGAAATTGATATACACCCTCCCACCCCGGCCAGTGAAGAGGACCTCCTGCAGGTGCATCCCCTCCGCCACTTGGAACACTTGAAGAATTTTGCTGAAAATGGGGGAGGCTACCTGGATTATGACACCTATGAATCACCCCAGAGTTATGAAATTGCCAAACTAGCAGCAGGAGGAGCTATTACTGCCTGTGAACTGGTTCTTAGCGGGCATGATTTTTCCTATTCCCTGGCACGCCCTCCTGGTCATCATGCCACCTCAGACCAGGCCATGGGTTTCTGTTTAATAAACAATCTGGCTGTGGCCCTGGAGTACCTGCGAAAAAACCATGACCTGGAAAAATTCATGATACTGGATTTTGACGCCCACTACGGGAATGGGACTGCAGAAATATTTTATCAGGACCCCCATGTTCTTTACATATCCATTCACCAGGACCCTAGCACTATCTTTCCGGGTAAAGGCTTTGTTGAAGAAATAGGAATGGGATTGGGGCAAGGTTTTAACCTTAACCTGCCTGTGTCCCCTGGTTCCGGGACCTCTGACTATATTTACCTCCTGGAAAAAATCCTGGAACCAGTTATAAAAAAATTCCAAGCTGATTTCTATTTCCTGGATGTGGGGTTTGACAGCCATCAGGAAGATCCACTCTCCCATCTACAGTTAGATGATGATTTTTATCCCTGGATAGCCTCTTATATGCGTAAGCTGGCTTCCCAGATGGTGCTTATCCTGGAGGGTGGTTACAGTAGAGATGCCATGGCCCGGTCCAACCTGAAAATGATAAATGTGTTGAGGAACAAGATCACCCCTGAAGAGGAATGGCGACCCCCAGGAAAACTGGTGGTGAAAGAAGAAACCAAAGCTTTATTCAAAGAGGTGCAAGACAGATTTTCACCCTATTTCACCTTTTAATTCCAAGTCACGAAATCAAGGATAGAAAATAAATTTTACACTCGAGGAGATTACAATGGATAAGATCCGGTTCAAACAGGCTCAAGAACTTCTAAAAGAAGCAGGGCAATCAAAAATAGGTCCCGAGAAACTGAAAACCCCCCGTGAGGGTACTATAAATTCTCAAGCCTATGCAGAAATTATAAAAAGTATTATAGAAACTGAAGAGTTCATTTACTCCAGCAGACCAACCCATAAATTGCTCCAGGAGGATGCTGAAGAATTCTGTGGAAGGTTAGTAGATATAAGGAACAAGATCGATGATATTCTGGTTGAATTTGGTGTCCTGGAAAAGGAAGATGTGGAAAAGGAGGTAGGAAAACTTTCAGAGAGGTTCATCATACTTACCAGTAAGGGAAACTTCAAGAAAATTATTAACCGATGGGGTGTGGAACCTCAAAGGATAGTGGTGGCAGGAGTACCATTAGAAGCTGAAGACATGCGAATTCTTAACCCTAAAATTCCTGAAACAGCACTTGAACCGATAAAAAAGAAAATATCCCATGTTAAAAACGATATAAGTCGTAAAATGGAACAACTGGGCGCACAGGAAATTCTGGTAGTGGTTGAAAATGATAAATCAGGAGAACTACTGGCAAAGAGGGCGGTGGACCTCTACGGATCCAAAGTAATGAAAAGGGATGATTTAAAGGCTGTTGATGTCCTTGAATTCCGAAAAATTCTGGAAGGCTGATTCATGCCCATCTTTAATCTATTTAAAATGCTTAATTGATTAAATACACCGTATTATGCTTTTTACAATTTAAATGAGGGTCGTGCATTAAATTCACCAAACAGGCGTTAGGAAAAGTAGGCGAAAATATGTAAAAACTACCCTGAAAATAGGGAATATCAGGGAAAAAACACAACTCTTTTTATATCACTTCCCTAATTTATACACATACTAACCATCAGTTTGTTAAGATGAGAATTATTCATAAATTTAGTATAATTACAACAAATTAAACACCAACATTCTTAAGTAAAAAGGGAATGATAACAGGAAAACATGTTTTAATACAAAAACACTGCATAAATCATTGGAAAATAAAGATCAATTGTTTTTTTAAGTATTTTTTAGTATTATCAACAATTAGAACTCAGGGGTGAAAAAATTGGAACCACCGTGTTTACCCGATACCCAAGAAAAGTTACCTACCATCCCCGTACACCTTACGCGAGTAGGAGTGAAAGGGGTTAAAAAACTATTAAAAATCGAAAGGGAGAACAAAAGGCCCATCGTTCTTTTGCCCTCCTTCGACGCCTACGTGGATTTGCCCAGCACGCAAAGAGGCATCCACATGTCAAGGAACCCAGAAGCCATTAGTGATGTCCTGGAAGAAGCTGTTGAAGACAGTGCAATGGAAGTAGAATCCTTGTGCGCGGAGATAGTTAACCTGCTACTGGAGAAGCATAAATACGCCAAACGAGCCGAAGTCAGCATGAAGAGTGACTTCATGATCATGAAGAAATCACCGGTGACCAAGCACAAAACCCAGGAAATGGTGAACATAATGGCGGATGCCATTGGCTACCGTAACGAGGAGGGCGTGGTTATTCGGAAGATGATCGGGGCGGAAGTGGTAGGGATGACTGTGTGTCCCTGTGCCCAGGAAACAGTGAAGGAAAGTTCCAAACAGAAGCTCCTGGAATTTTTAGATGAAGAAACCACGGAAAAAGTTCTGGAAGCTGTTACCTTCGCATCCCACAACCAGAGAGGTCGGGGCAGTATTATGATTGAAGTACCAGCCCAGCAGGTAATCCGGGGCGAAGACATAATCAGGATAATCGAAGACTCCATGAGCTCCTACGTATGTGAACTTCTGAAAAGACCAGATGAGCATGCAGTGGTGATTAATGCCCACGAGCATCCCATGTTCGTGGAAGATTGTGTACGCAACATGATTCAGAAGATCGTGGAAGAATTCTCCCACCTGCCCGATGACACTCTCATCACAGTGCAACAGGTAAACGAAGAAAGTATACACCGCCACAATGCATTTGCAGAGAAAGTGGCCACAATGGGTGAGCTTAAATCTGAAATAAGAAATGGTGGAGACAAATGAGAACACGCGAAATTGCCGGGCAGATCATGGGCCAGTTAGAGGCATTTGAAGGTTCTAAAGCAGCCATGGACACCACAGAATTACTTATAGTCAGGGGAAGATCCCGCCAGAGAATCCCACCGGAAGAACTGGAATCCACCATCTCCCAGATACTTCAGGGATTGGGTGCCCGGAAACTGGACATGTACTCCGATGAAACTGCCGATATCATCACCATAATGGATGAACAGATCCGTTCCCAGGTATCCATTCAGGAAGAAACCGACATATACGGGATCTATCGTCTAAAAGAATCCTTCGAAAACATGAACTGCCATGCAGATTACGGTATAGGTGTGGTGGATGATATTGCCATTTTTATTATTCTGTGGAAAGATAAAAGTGGTATAGGCCCCCTCTTTGTGGAACTGGTGGTTTCGGCACTGGAAGGATAACTTAAAACCCCCCGGAATTCGTGGTTTCCTCCCAATGTCTAAAAAAATTGATTGACTTAAGATATAAAGAAAATTGATAACTGACGATAGAATGTTATCTAAAAACCAGCTAATTCTTTTACTGGAATCTCAGGGTGAGGATGTTCTGCATTTGATGATGCAGGCCAACTCACTCCGTCAGACAGATAAAATAACCTATTCTAAAAATGTTTTCCTACCCTTAACCAATATCTGCCGCAACGAGTGTGGGTACTGTACCTTCCGCCGTAACCCGGAAGATGATGACGCCACTCTGGTCATGTCCCCCCAGGAAGTCATGGCCACCATTCACCAGGCCGACGAGTACGGCTGTCGGGAAGCTCTTTTTACATTTGGAGAACAATCTGATGCAACACCCGAGGTTGAACAGGCCCTGAAAAAAATAGGATACACTGGGATGTTGGAGTATCTCTATGATCTTTGTGAGCGAACACTGAATGAAACTAACCTGCTCCCCCATAGCAACCCGGGCATACTTGAAAAAGACGAGCTTAAGATGTTGAGAGAGGTAAATGCTTCCATGGGGTTGATGCTGGAAACTACGAGTAAAAGGTTAATGGATACCCCGGCCCATCAGAAGAGTCCAGGTAAAGATCCACAGCTTAGAATTACAACCATTGAAAATGCAGGTAAATTAAAGATTCCCTTTACTACTGGACTTTTAATTGGTATCGGTGAAACTGTAGAAGAACGTGTTGAGTCACTCCTGGAAATCAGGAGAATTCAGGATCAATATGGTCATATACAGGAGATCATCATCCAGAATTTCAAAACCAAACCAGGTATAGAAATGGAAAACCACAGCGAACCTTCACTTCTGGAGATGATCCGAATGGTGGCAGTCACCAAGCTGTTGTTCCCGGATTGCAGTGTTCAGGTCCCTCCTAATCTCAACCAGGATACTGCCCAGGTATTTCTCCTGGCCGGGGCCGATGATTGGGGAGGTGTTTCACCTCTAACCCGGGACTACGTGAACCCGGAAGCACCCTGGCCAGAGTTAGATGAACTTAACAAATTAACCTGTCAGCTGGGATTCTATTTGAAAGAAAGACTACCGGTATATCCCCAATACCTCACTAAGGAATTTTTAAGTAACCGAATCCAGGAAAAATTAATTTAGTGACAAAAGTTAATTTAGGGTGACCAAGTTATCCACAACTGTGAGTGCTGAAAAAATCCTGTGAAAATTTAATTTGCATTGAATAAGACCCGGAAAAGGGTCTGGTTTTCCTTGTCTATTTCTAGAATACCTTTTAACTGCATGGTAAGGGTCTGGACTATCTGGAGCCCCAGGGATTTGGTGTGATTAAGATCAAAATCACCAGAAAGTCCCACTCCATCATCAACCACCTCCAGTTTACATTTCCCCCCTATCATAAGCAGGTTTATTTCAATATTCCCCTTCCTACTCCCAGGGAATGCATGTTTGAAGCAGTTAGATACTAGTTCATTAACAATAAGCCCCAATGAAATGGCGGTATCTATCTCCAGGAAAATATCTTCACAGTTTAAACAAACATTCACATCATCTTTTTTCTCCCGGTGAAAGGATGAAAGCATCTTGGTCAAACTTTTTAGGTATTCTCCAAAGTCTATATGGGCCATGTCCTTGGATTGATACAGTTTTTCGTGAATAAGAGCCATAGAACGAATACGATTCTTGCTTTCCTGGAACATCTTCAGTGTTTCCGGTTCCTGAGTATATTCTGACTGCAGACTCATTAGACTGGAGATGATCTGCAGATTATTTTTAACCCGATGATGAATTTCCCTTAAAAGGACTTCTTTTTCCTCCAAAGATGCTTTGATCTGTTTTTCAGCCAGTACCAGGCCACTGATATCTGCAAATGTGGCCATAACCCCCTGAATATTGTTATCAACATTTAAAAGAGGGGCAGTGGCCATCATGGTATAAATCAAGGTACCATCATTTTTAGCACATTCCAGCTCCATATCTGACTTAAATTCACCAGAAATAACATTTTCAATGATTTCTTCATAATCCGGTTGCCGATTATCGTCTAAAAATGGTAAAGGTTTTCCCATTACTTCTGTTTTCTTCCAGCCAAAAATATTCTCTGCTGCCGGGTTCCAGAGGGATTTTACCCTCCCATCAAGGTACAAGTCAATGATGGCAAAGGGAGAAGCGTTGATTATTGTCTCTAAATAGATATTTAAATCATGTAAGCGTCTTTCACTTTCAATTAAGGCCTTTTCAGCCTCTTTTTTATTGCGATGTTCTTCTGCCTCTTTAAGCGCTCTTTTGACAGCGTGACTTAATTTAGAAAGGTTGTGTTTAAGAACATAATCAGTAGCTCCCTCTTTAAGCATTTCTACCGCAAATTCTTCCCCCATCTGGCCACTGACAAAAATGAATGGTATTTCTGGAACCAGTTCCCGGGCAATGTACATGGCTGATATTCCATCAAAGTGGGGTAGGGAGTGGTCGGCCAGGATAATATCTGGTTTGAATTCTTCTATCTCTTTTCTGTATTCTACTTCCTCTTCCACACAACGGGAAATGAAGTCAATGTTATTTCTTTTTAGTTCAGCTTCCATTAACTCCAGATCCAGTGGAACATCTTCCAAGATCAAAATACGGATATTACTCCCCATATTCTTCCCTCTAATACATCCCCCCCATAGATTCAGGGAGGTTTATTTATTAGCATCCAGTACAATCCCAGGGTGGAAACTGCCTCAATGAAATCATCAAATTCCACGGGTTTACTCACGTAACTGTTCACACCCAGTTTATAACTTTCCACCACGTCTTGATCTTCTTGTGAGGAAGTTAAAACCACTACTGGAATTCTACGAGTTCTTTCATCTGCTTTAATATGTTTTAGAACTTCCAGGCCGTCTACTTTAGGCATGCGAAGGTCTAAGAGTATCAGTCGAGGCAGATCCTCGGGATCTCTATCTGCAAACTGACCCTGAGCATAAATAAAATCAATTGCCTCTTCTCCATCTTTAACCCAAACCAACTTGTTTGCCAGATTTTTCCGTTTTAACGCCCTCATGGTTAATTCTGCATCGGTGGGATTATCCTCCACCAGAAGAATTTCCAATTCATCCATATCCATAGTAAAAAGCCTCCATATGATGGGCTACTCCCCCGGCCAGGAGGGTTCATCCCACCTTTGATATGAATGAATATTGGGATTTTTTAGATAAAGTATTTTGCAAAGGTAGTAAAATGAAAAATCATTATACTCCCCTCACTGAAAAATATGATCCATGAACCGGATGATCGGCCTTTATCACCATTCATTCCATTGATTAGACTTATATCTTTGACAATTTTATTTTAGGATCATTTATTTTAATTTTAAATTATTTATCTCCAATTTCCCCCCTCTTATCCTCAGAAATATCTCTTGAAATTCCCAAAACAGCGTATATTTCTCCTTTTTTATTTTTTAAAGGTTTGAGGAAAGTATCCAACCATACTTCACCTTCCGGGAATTGGAAAATATTTTTAACACGAACCGACTGGCCAGTACCAAATACCTTCTTTAGTTCCTTAATATGCGGTTGGAAAAACTGCTGGGAGAATACATCTTGAACTGATTTTCCAAGGACTTCTGCCTTTTCTAGTTTCAGATATTCCAGAGAGGATTCGTTTGCATAATCCACCGTTAAATCTTTGTTTATAACAAAAATCAGGTCAGGGGCACTTTCAGCCAGAATACGGTAGTGTTCCTCACTTTCCCGGAGATTTGACTGGCACTTATGGCAGTAAAAGGCAATTTCAATGGCAAATTTCAGTTCAGTTTCATCAAAGGGTTTGATGAGATAGGCCTGAGGTTGAGTGATCTTGGCATCCTGAAAGGTTTCCATGTTGGAGTAAGCCGTCAGATAAATAATAGGAATTTCCTGGTTCTTTCTGATGATCTTGGCTGCCTCCACCCCATTCATATAGCCTTTGAGTAGTATATCCATTAAAATAAGGTCCGGTTCTAGTTCTAATGCCTTCTCAACTGCATCTTCTCCGGAGGAAACTATGCCTACCACATCGTAACCCCATTGAACCAGTTTTTTTTCAAGCTCCATTCCAGTGAGTGCTTCGTCTTCCACCACTAAAATTTTGGACTGCTTAAGCATGTTATCTCCCACCTTGGATCATCAGTTTATTACGCCCATATCATTGCCATTTATGTTCAGGAATTGCGGTTAACTTTAGGGATTTTAATGACGAAATTGGCACCATCACCTTCCTTAACTTCTACAGAACCTTCAGATTGATCTACAAAGGTTTTAACCAGTTGTAAACCAAATGAATCCGGTGTTTCAATGGAAACATTGGAGGGTAGTCCCACTCCGTTGTCCGCAACATTGATCACCAATTCGTCACCCCCACTCACCACTTCTACCCGGATTTCACCCGGTTCTTTATTGGGGAATCCATGTTTAAGTGAGTTAATCACCAGTTCACTTATAACCAACCCGGACAACACCGCTATATCCATATCCAAATGGGTATCATGGGTTTTTATGGTTATATCAACGTTTTTAGCCCCCTGGGAGCGTACAATATCCTGGAGGATGCTGTCCAGGTACGGTCGGAGATTAATGTGCTCCAGGTCTTCGGATTGGTACAGCTTTTCATGGACCAGTCCAAAGGATCGGAGGTAACTGCGACCGTCCTTTAGTTTGTTAACCATTTCATCAATTACATACTCTGAATGCAACCGGTTAAGGCTGGATATCATTTGCATGTTAGTTTTAACCCCGGTGTACACGTTTTTAAGCACTCTTTCCCGTTTTTCCAGGGATTTCCTGGCCCGCTGCTCGGCATTCTGGAGGTCCTCCAACTGCTGGGCAAAATCATTCTCCAGACGGGTGATCTCCTGGCTCTTTTCCTGGAGATCCGTGGTTTTTAGAGCAAGTTCCCGGGTGAGCCCTTCGTTTTTGGTTTCCAGGTCCTCTGTTTTTTTAAGGATCTCTTCAGTTTTCCCTTCCAAATCTTTCCTGACTTCTTTAAGGGTTTTCTCGGTTTCAAGTCGTTTTGATCGCTCCAGACTCAGATCACTGGTGGTGTTTTCCAGTTGTTTTACCATGCTACTTAATTCAATTCCCAATTGGACCTTTTCCTGTTCCCATGATTTTTTGGAATGATTAAGGTCTTCAATTTCTTTTTCCAGGTCGGTTATTCTGGAGAGGGATTGTACTGATTTATTTGCCTGTTTTTCCAGGTTTCTGGATTTTTCCTTCAGTTCATCTTCCAGTTTTTTACGAACTACTCTCTCATCATCCAATGCCTGGGATGATTTTTCATAATCCGCAGTTAGCCCTTTTATTTCTTCTTCCAGAAGTTTCCTGTTTTTTTCCAGTGATTCTTCCTGGTTCTGTAAATTTTTTAATTCTTCTTCCTGGTTTTTAATGGTTTTTTCCAGTTCATCTACTGTTTCCGTAAAATCATTACCCAGTTCCTCATTTAATCTTTCCAAAGACTTTATTTTCTCATCTTTATCCTTTATTTGAGATTTTAAAGATATTTTAACCTCATTTAATTCCATGGTCACGGATTCCAGTGAACTTCGAGATTTATTAAGGTTTTCCTGGAGTTTTTCCATTTTTTTATGGTACTCGGTTAAATCACGCCCCACAGACTGGTACTCCTCAATTTGACCGGAACTGTTATAAAGAGCCCGAGTAACCCACTGCCACCATCTCAATTCACCACTGGCCATTTTAATTGGCCCTTCAAAGACCCTAATAGAGTCTTCATCCCCCAGGGATTGGAAGTGAACTTTCATCTGGTCCCTATCTTCCTCAGAAAGGGCGAATACAGTATTGAATTCGTTTTTCAATCCGAAAAAATTATAATATGTTTCATTGGCAAAGGTAAGTTCCATGTCTTTATTGAATCTGCACACAATTTCGCTCTCTTCATCAACCACAGAGCGATATAGTTCTTCATTTCTTTTTAAATCGTCTTCTATTTTTTTCAAATCTGTAACATCATCTAAAGTTACCATTAATCCTTCAAAAAATTTATAGGTGTTTACTTCAATATAGGATGGTTTTTCGTCCTTGGAAATCTTGAGGCTGCGGTAACTGTTACCAGTTTCCAGGGTTTTTCCACACATTTCCTCTAGTTCACTGTCCCACAGGGGTTTTATAGAATCAGAGAGGGACCTGCCAATAACGGCATCGGTATCGCAACCCACTATTTCTTTAACCCGGTGATTGGAATAAATACATTTTAAATCGTTATTATAAACCATCAATCCCTGATCAAGGGTTTCCAACATTTTAACATACTTTTCGCCAGTATCTTTAAGGTACTCCTCAAGTTGACGATGGTCAGTAATATCCTGGAATTGAACCAAATATCCTTCATGGGTTTCATCCAATTTTAGTGGGCTTACATGTATATTCAGATATATTGAATCTGTTTCGGTTGTTTTTTGGAACTTTAGTTCCTTTAATTTGTCCCAATCTAGTTTACAATCAAAGTGAACTTTTAAACCTTTTTTAAGTTTTTCCAATTCTTTATCCTCCAGTTTGAAACTATCAAACAGATTAAACTGCTGGAGGAGTTGGAAGTCAGAGACTCCAAAGAGTTCCAGGGTAGCCGGGTTGGCCTCTAAAAGGTTACCCTCCGCATCAAATACCTCGGTTGCCAAAGATTCTGAATAAATATTGCTGAACTTCTGTTCCCTTTCCTTAAGGGATTTTTCATCCTCTACCTGTTGACTTACATCCTGAAATACGATGCTGGCCCCTACTGATCCCGGAGTTTCTCCCTCAATAAAAGAAATAGTGTATTCAATATGGATTTTATTACTGGAATGATCCTTTATAATTGATTTAGAAGTGATGGGAGTGGTTCCACTGGCAATAAAATCAGTTGAGTAACCTTCCCCTTTTTTAATTCCATCCAAAGGGAATAAACTTACCAGTTCTTTATTTACAACCATACCTTCTTGAAAATCAGTGAAATCACCCGCAAATTTGTTTATATAAATGATAACTCCACTTAAATTTATGACTATGACCCCAGAATCACTTAACTTATCATCAAGAGTTTTTCCAATCTGGGATAACTTTTTTTCAAGTTTATGTTCAGAAAGAGCAGTTTCAATCTTATCCTGTAACTCATTTTCCTCAAAGGGCTTGATAATGTAAGCAGTGGGACTGGTGATTTCA
>NPIE01001469.1_pt2:145000-157500 | contig 176543 bp, 186 predicted proteins | sample 8637661 | NCBI WGS metagenome assembly NPIE01 (sample SAMN07420842, study PRJNA396082) | bioreactor metagenome | isolation source: sample BA12 brine-fed electro-methanogenic bioreactor BA | place: Japan: Kochi | collected 2016-12-09
TTTATCAGATACCATCTACTCTTTAAGACCATTTTGATTTTTTGATCCATATAACTACTTTTAAAACCAGGATTTAATTAGAATACAGGTTAAAATCTAATTGATTTTCGATTAAGGTGCCAAAAACCCGTGGTATGAGTTTAACACAAAGTTTAACTACCTTGAACAATATATAAATTAGGTGAAATAAGGTGAATTTAGCCCATTTAGGAAGAGTGATCATGATTAAAAACCCTACCACCATGATAGGGAGGTGAGTGATATGGGGCCGAGATGATTAATACACGAAAACATCAACCCCCAGATAGTTCCACACACCAAAGTATAACTGAATCACAGCTTAATCCCCAAAGATTGCTGAATGATGAACCACTGACCCACCAAAATTTGGAAGAAAGTATAAAACATTACCTGGAAAAAATCCCCCTGCAGGGGGCAAAATTAAGGACAAATATTATCCAGATTCTTTTATCACACCCCCATATAGATGTCCAGGTTTACAGTATGGCCCGGATCTATTCTCTGGTGAGGGAAGAATCATTGCAGGAACTCATTATTGAATACCTAACTGAAATGTGCAACCATCCCCAACTGGAGGTGCGTGAAGCTGCACAGGAATCATTGGAGATCATAGCCAGCCAGGTTTACAATATAATGATAGCCGAGATGATCCCGGAAGTTTTTCAGGAACTGGAAAGGGATATACGAGCTGAATCGCAGCATCTCCACTTAAAAAATTCCAAAAAATCATTACTCTCCCTGATCCATTCTTACCCTTTCCATTCAAATGAAATTTCAAAAAACAGATTTTCATTTAGGCTGGTAAAATGGTACCGGCAGTTCAACTTCTGGCTGGATAAAACTCTTTTTTCCGACCAGCTAGAAGAACTATTCCCCCCACTGGAGGATATAGAATATCTTTTCATGGCTGATTTTACCCAGGAAATAATTCACCCTTCCCAGGGATATGATTCCCCCTGGAAACCCACTGATTCTCTGGAAAGTTTAGCCCAAATTTATGCCCATACTTTCATGGAAAATGGACATCTACCTCGGTTAGAACACTATCTTGATGATGAAGAGTGGCATGTCCGGAAAATAGGAGTGGATGCCCTGATCACTGTGCTGGAATTTCTTTTGAACTCCCCCCTGGAAACAGAAGAAAATGTAAACCACCATCTAGGCAGGCACTGGCGTTTTAATCTCAAATTACCTGCTAAACTACAAAAATACAGTTCCCTATTTTAGTAAAAAAGATAAAAATAATTATTACCGTGTTTTGGTGTGGATTTTCCCGGGGAGGAAGGTACAAAGTTTATTAATGTTCAAAGCAAATACCACTATAAGATACTCTTTAATTGATATTTCTTTTAATCATCTGGTGATCAAATTGGTAACTTATTCAGAATCAGGGGTAGACATTGACTTGGAAGAGGTCACTGTCCGTGCCCTAACTCAAAAACTCAAGGAAACCCTCCAGTTTCAAGATGTTATAACGGAAAGCGGACACTTCGCAGCCCTGGTCCGCCTGGGAAACCAGGGACTGGCCATGAGCACTGATGGAGTGGGAAGTAAAATCCTGGTGGCGGAGATGATGGACAAATACGACACCGTAGGGATTGACTGTGTGGCCATGGTAGTCAACGACCTTATCTGTGTGGGAGCCCGCCCCCTGGCCATGGTAGACTACCTGGCAGTGGAAAAACCCGATCCAGAAGCAGCCAGCCAGATAGCAGAAGGACTGGCCGAGGGGTGTCGCCAGGCACAGGTGGCCATGATCGGAGGAGAAACAGCCTCACTACCCGGGATCGTCCGGAATTTTGACCTGGCAGCCACCGGCATTGGACTGGTAGACCTGGAAAAAGTTGTAGCCGGAGAGAAAATAGGAGAAGGTGATGTTATCCTGGGCATCCAGAGTAGCGGAATCCACAGTAATGGTTTGAGCCTAGCACGCAGAGTATTCTTCCAGGAAGCCGGACTCCAGGTAGACGACCCCCTCCCCACCGATGAAAGGGTCACTGTGGGGGAAGCACTACTGGAACCCACCCGTATCTATGTTCAGGCCATCAACGAATTACTGGAAGAAGTGGAAGTCCACGGCCTGGCCCACATAACAGGAGGAGGATTTACCAACCTCAAAAGACTGAAAAAAGGAGTAGGATATCGTATTAATGACCTGCCCTCACCCCATCCCCTGTTTAAGTTCATCTCTTCCCAGGGAGTGGATGATGAAGAAATGTATCGGGTTTTCAACATGGGCATAGGATTTGCAGTTATATTATCTCCAGAAAATGCTCAGCAGGCCATTGATATCCTGGAAAAACACTATCCTACCCAGATCATTGGCCAGGTTACCACTGACCCTGCAGGGAAGGTGGAAGTTAAATCATTCCAGGGAGGATGGTTAGAACTTTAACCCCAAGTTCAATTACCCTACTTAATTTTTATCCATTTTTAATATAATTAGGAACTTTTGTGGTTCTTTTAGAAATTAAACTAACTTTAGTAATTTATTAGCTTACAGGAAGGTGAAATATACATGAACATTACTCCAGAACAGGAATTATCCCTGATCATTGATATTTTAACTGAATTTGACGTACCTACAGACCAAGCATCCATCATTGCCGAAGTAACTCTGGACGGGGATCTCAAGGGTTTCACATCCCACGGAATTGGTAGATTCCCCCAGTACATTAAAGGACTGGAATCTGGTAACATCAAGCCGCACACGGAAATAAATGTGGAGAAAGAAAGTGTAGCCACTGCCCTGGTAAATGGTAACCATGGTTTCGGACACGTGGTGACCTACCAGTCCATGGAAATGGCCATAGAGAAAGCTAAAGAAGCAGGTATTGGTTTAGTGGGTATTCACAATTCCAACCACTTTGGAGTGGCCGGTTACTACTCTGACATGGCGGTGATGGAAGATCTGATTGGTATTGTAACTGCCAACACCGAACCAGCAGTGGCCCCTATTGGAGGGAAAGAACCAATACTGGGTACCAATCCCCTGGCCATAGGAATACCCTCGGGTAGCCACTATCTCTCGGTGGACATGGCCACATCAGCTTCAGCCCGTGGAAAACTCCTGGAATCCAAACGCCGTGGCGAGTCCATACCGGAAAACGTGGCCCTGGATGCCGATGGAAATCCAACCACTGACCCGGTGGAAGCACTCAAAGGATCAATTCTCCCCTTCGGAGCCCATAAAGGATACGCATTGTCGCTTATGATTGAAATACTGGCCGGCCCACTGGTGCGTGCATCCTATGGTAAGGGAGTTACTGGAACTGCTAACCCCGAGGTTTCCTGCACCAAAGGAGACCTGATTGCCGCCATTGACCCCTCCAAATTTGTGGATTTAGACCAGTTTAAGGAGGAGGTGGATGACCTTGTAAGCGAAGTAAAATCCACCCCCAATGTAATGGTACCCGGTGACTTTGAAGTCTTGAATGTGAAACGCCACCAGAAAGAAGGCATACCCCTGGATGAAACCCTGGTACAGCAGTTAAGGGAAATAGCCACCAGAGTAGATGTGGATGTGGCTGATATACTGGGGGAATAATTCCTTTAAATTTAAAAACTTCCTTTAAGCTTTGAAAGAAGGATTAAGGAAAAATCACTGGAAAATCAATCCATTACTGAGAAGTACATAATTGAACTAAAAATAGGAGATAACCTTACCATGGACAGCAGTCAGGCCGTTTATGACGGACTTAAAAAGGCAGGAATTGATTTCGTGGTTAGTGTGCCCTGTGTGAACCTGGGTAAACTCATGGAAATGGTGGACTGCGACCCGGACATCATCCATGTGCCGGTTACCCGGGAAGAGGAAGGATTTGGCATGGCCGCCGGGGCCTACCTGGGTGGTAAAAAGCCAGCCATTCTCATGCAGAACTCTGGACTGGGAAACTCGGTGAATGTCCTGGCCTCACTGTTTAAACTTTACCAGTTCCCCATACTCATGGTTATCAGCCACCGGGGTACCGAGGGTGAGTTCATGGGTGCACAGATCCCCATGGGAGAAGCCACCACCGGCATACTGGACACTCTGGAAATAGCCTACATAAACCCCAAAACACCGGAAGAAGCCCTTAAACTGGTACCAGAATCATGGTTACTGGCTGAACTGGCTGGATCACCCCTGGCCATACTACTGGAGATCAGTTTCTGGTAGATTTTACACTGGGGATAAAGTTTGATTTATTGTACCCCCCATAGAGATTATCTAAAAATAGGGATTATATCTAAAAATAGGGAGATTTAGAAGAACATGGAACGAATAAAAGCCCTGGAACAGATCACCAGCCAACTGGAAGATGAACTGGTTATCTGCAATATTGGATTCCCTTCCCGGGAACTTTATCAGGTTAAAGATTCACCCCTCAATTTTTACATGCTGGGATCAATGGGTATGGCATCATCCATTGGCCTGGGATTGGCCATGGCCCAGAAACGGAGGGTTGTTGTTTTTGATGGAGATGGATCCCTTCTGATGAACCTGGGGAGTCTGGTAACCATCTACAATCAATCACCCCAAAATCTGGTGCTGGTGGTACTGGACAATGAATGCTACGGCAGTACCGGTAATCAGTGCACCTATTCTTCCACCACTGACCTTAAAAAGGTGGCGGAGGGAGTTGGCTTTAAAAATACAGTACTCTACGAAGAATCTCTTCAGGAAATTGATTTTTCACCGGTACTGGAGATGGAAGGTCCGGTTTTTGTGCACATGAAGGTTAAAGCAGGTAACGCCAGTGTACCAGTGATCCCCCTGGAACCAGAGGAGATCAAGGAACGGTTCATGAGGGAAGTGCCGGGTTAAATAAAAAAAAGTTAGATAAACCCGTCATTAACCCTTACTAATTCTGAACCCCCCACTTATCCGGATAACCATCAGTGCTTATTCTATAACCATTACTTATTCTGAGTACCTTTTAACCGGGTTTGATCTGTCTTCCTGCAGAAAAGGCCCGTTCCACCATTTCTCCCACACCATAGTAGGCCGGATAATCTGGTGTGTAGATAAGTGGCTTTATTCTTTCTATTAAGGAATTATCACCCTCAGTTAAGGATTCATTCACTTTCACATCCTTTATCTCCCCTATGAACTGGGTGTGCAATCCTATTTTAACGTGCTGGAGCAGTTCACACTCCACCACAAAGGGGAACTCCCCTACGTAGGGGGCATTCACTACTTCACTTTTAACCGGGGTGAGTCCCGTGGCCTGGAATTTATCCACATCCCTTCCAGAGGCTATTCCGAAGTAGTCCGCTTCTTTCACATGATCTTCGGAGGGTATGCTGATGGTGAAGGCTTTACTTTCCAGAATGCTGTGATAGGTGTAGGTTGCTTCCCTTAAAGAGATGCTTATACAGGGCGGGTCAGAACAGCTTATACCTCCCCATGCCGCAGTCATTACATTGGGTTTTCCTTCCACGTCGTAAGTTCCCACCACAAATACTGGAGTGGGATAGGTTATGGTTTTGGCTCCCAGAGATTTTTTCATTAAATGCCTCCTGTTTTGTTTTTTTTAATCTATAACTCCTCAAAAAAAATGCCCATAAACACTTTTTAAATTTTTAACCACCTATTTAAAAAAAAAAAAAAGTTTACCAGTGCTGGTAACGCACCAGGTCATCCAGTTTTTTTCTGCCCATGCCCCTTGGTTCTGCATCAGGATAACCCAGGGGAGTGAATAATAGTGGTTCCACATCATCTGGTACTTTAAGCACTTCCCTGGCAGCTTCCACATTGAAAGCTGCTATCCAGCATGTTCCCAGTCCCAGTTCAGTGGCCTGGAGGATCAGGTGGTCCATGGCTATGGCAGTATCCACTTCCACGTAGTTACGACCGTCCCGCCGGGTCCAGGATTCTGATTTAACTGCACAGGCACAGATAACTAGGGGAGCTTCGGTAAACCATTCTGCGGGGTAGATGGTCTTAAGTTCCTCTTCTCTACCCCTGGTTTCAATTACAATTAACTGAAATGGCTGTTTATTCACAGCGGTGGGTGCCAGACGTGCCGCGTCCAGTACTTTTTCCAGTTTTTCCTTTTCTACTTCCTTTGACTGATAACCCCGTACACTGTATCTTTTTTTAATTATATCATGAAATTCCATATTCATCATCCCCTATCATTAATTTTAATAATTTTACCCTCGTTTTTTATGGAAGATTTCGAATGATCTCTTCAAATCTGTCCAGCTCATTCTCCCTTTCTTCCTCGGACATTTCCCCTGGCCCAAAGATGGCGAAGTAGGGTAGGGCATCCATACCCACAAATTCAAACAGTAGATGGTTGAAGTACTTCACCAGAACTTCGATGTCACCGTGTGGTCCTTTATCAGTGTAGAGTTCCCTGCTGGCCCCGGTGGTAAATGATAACATTCCTTTTTTGCCTTTTAAGAGCCCATCATTGTATAATTTCATTTCCACCACGTTGAATGCAAATCCATTGTAGAAAACACGATCTATCCATCCTTTTAGGATTGCGGGGAAGTTACTCCACCATATTGGGAACTGGAAGATGATCACATCGGCCCAGAGGACCTTGTCCATTTCTCTTTTAATATCCAGAGGTATGCTATCCTTTTTCACTGCATTTAGCTGCTCAGCTATGGGATTGAATAGTTCCTTATTCATCCTCTCTGGAAAATCGTCTTTATCCAGGACAGCCTTCCAGTTCATGGCGTAAAGGTCAGACACCTGCACCAGGTGCCCTTCATCATTTAACACATCCACTGCCAGTTCCTTCAGTGATCCGTTCAGTGATTCACTCTCAGGATGCGCGAATACTATCAATACATTCATCATTCATCCCCCCTCTTTAGAAAAAATCAATTTTATTGGATTTTTCCCCTTTTAGTTTTTATATTTCAGTTCTTTATTCTATTTCTACTCCCGTGTTTTCAGTATTAATTATGTAATCAAGTCGATTATATACCTAAAGACTTGATTTGGATTTTATTTCGCGGGTTTAGATTTGATCTTGGCCACAGTTTGTCCGTTAATCCCTAAATTCTCATCAGGCCATTCACGAATGACTGCTATTATGAATTTTTTATCTATGCCTGTTATTCCAGAAGCAACTTCTGTAAAACCTTTTATTAAATCTTTCTTCTGCTCTTTGGAAAGTTTTCCCACTTCCATGGTTATTACCGGCATTTTTACCCCCCCCCATTAAAACGTGTTTTTCCTAATTGTGATTAGACTATTAAAAAAATACACCAAACTTCATTTCCAATCAATTACTGCCTTATTTCGTTTAGGGATGTTATGATAGTGATATTGAGGATATCCTACCATCATAGCACCGATAAATGTATGTCCTTCTGGTAATTTCAGTTCTTCAGCCAGGGGTGGCCATTGATTTAAAGCCATAAACAGACCCCCTGCCCAGCATGAACCTAATCCAAAGGAGGGTAGTGCCAGATCAAGATGAGTTAACGCAATTACCCCGTCTACACTTACAAACTGGGACATTGGATTGGTCTCATCCTGTTCCGCGTAGGCAATAGCCACGTGTGGTGCGCCCCTTAAGACTAAATCTGTTCCATTTTCCCAGGATTCAACCAGAAGATTAAATCCAGTAACATCCTGCTCTGGGGGAGCCTCACTTATTACATTCTTAATCCAGTCAATGGTCATACCAGCCAATTTTTTTACCTTAACTGGATCGTGGACTATCATCCATTTTACTGGTTGACCATTACCGGCAGATGGTGCGTAGCGGACTATGCCCATAACTTTTTCCCATACCTCCCGGTCAACCGTTTCATTCTTATAATGCCGAACTGATCGTCGCCCGCGCAAATAATTACCTATCTGCTTAGAAGAACCTATATCCCCTATTTTATTATCCATTGTTCCTTCTAAAGACGGATCTACCAGTTCCAATGCTCCCTGAGGACAGACCGCTTCACATTGCCCACATCTCATGCAAACCAAGGCATTCTCTTTTGAAACATGAGGCACATCTCCCGGTTCTATGATTCCTGCCACACATATATCAGAACAGGTACCACATTTTACACATTTTTCAGAATCCACAGCAAGTTTTACCATTTTTACGTTCCCCCTGCATTTTTCATTTTGGACAGTTATTTGTATGTACAAACAATTAATATATAAAGTTTACCAAAAATAATCTTAAGTAGAAGCAAAAACCATACCTAAGCTTGAGGTGTAATTGATAGATGAATGATGAAAACAAGAGTCAATGCCCCACCATGTGTAGTTGCCTCTACTTCACAAGTAATAAACTTAATAGAATTCTTAACAAAATGGCTGAGGAGGAATTCCTTAAAACCGGTCTTTCACCATCACACGCCCTAACCCTTATGAATATTGATTTTCAACCGGGTCTTTCCCAGAAAGAACTTTCAGAAATTATGAACATTAAACCTTCTACCACTACCCGTTTTATTGACAAATTAGAGACCCGGGGACTGGTAGAGCGGAAGACTAAAGGTAAATCATCATACCTCTATCCCACCCCAAAAGGAATTGATCTGCAGGTTGAAATTAGCCAATGCTGGGCCAACCTGTACAAACGTTATACTAAAGTTTTAGGCCAAGAAAAAGGTGTTGAATTAACTGAAATCATTGATAAAGCGGCAACTAAACTGGAAGATAACATTCATGAGTAAAAGATAGCCAAAAATTTTGAAAATATAAAATAAATCCTTAATAAAATAAAATCCAAAAAAGTCTAATAACTAATTTCCCATTTTACCAGCGACTTCTTTTAGTTTTTCCCTGACTGGTATATGTTGGGAACATATTTCCTCACAAAGTCCGCACTCTAAACAATTTCCTGCCATTTCCGTTTCTTTTAACATGAAGTAATACTGACTTTTTACTTCAGAATAGTCCTCCAACATTTCTGCTTGGTTCAAATAACTGAAACACTGGGGGATATTTATCCCACTGGGACAGGGCATACAGTAACCACAGGCACTGCATTCCACGGCAATTTTCCCCATGTAAACCTTTTTGACTTCTTCCATGATTTGTTTCTCTTCAGGAGCCATGGAATTAGGTAAACCATCTTCTGCAGTGTTTAAATTTTCCTGAAGTTGTGCAATGGTGTTCATACCACTTAAGACCACACTGATTTCGGGGATATCCCAGAGGTATCTGAGGGCCCATTCTGCAGGTTTTCTTTCAAACTGAGATTCGTCCCATATTTTTTGAACCTCCGCAGGAACATGATTGGCCAGAACACCCCCCTTCAATGGTTCCATTATTACCGTGCCTATTCCTTTGCTGGCTGCGTATTGCAGGCCTTCTTTACCTGCCTGTATATTCTCATCCAGATAGTTGTACTGTATCTGGCACATGTCCCACTGGTAGGAGTCCACCACTTCCTTAAAGAAGCTGGTAGTATCGTGGGTGGAGAATCCAGTGTATTTAATACGTCCATCAGAAACTGCCTGGTCTAGAAATTCCAGAACACCCATATCCTCCAGATCAAACCATTGTCTCTCCTTAAGGGAGTGCAGGAGGTAAAAATCAATGCAATCTGTCTGGAGCCTCTTTAGTTGTACATCCAGGAAACGATCTAGGTCTCCTTCTTCTTCCAGGAGCCAGGTGGGGGATTTGGTAGCCAGATATACTTCATCTCTGCGGTCGTTTCCCGCAAAGTAATCTCCCAGGAAGAGTTCACTGGCTCCACCCTGGGAAGTGCCCCGGCCATGGTAGGGATAGGCCGTGTCCAGGTAGTTTATTCCCTGGTTCAGGGCATGATCCAGTAACTCTGATGATTTACGTGCATCAATCTGGTCGTAACTACCCTTAATTGGCAGCCTCATACATCCAAAGCCCAGTATGGAAACTTTTTCACCGGTTTGACCCATTTCACGGTACAGCATAATTATATCCTCAACTAACTAACTGAATAAAAAATTTGACTTGAACACATATATCTATGATTGAATTTACCTTTAATGATTGAATTTACCCTCTAACCCATTTAAAAATTTAATTAATTCATTCCTGCAACTCTCGTCCTATGTCCCAGGCTTTACCCACCTTTTCCTTCACTGTCCAGTAATAATTGTCGGGCATGGTTAAAAGTAGTGGATTGAGTTTGGCCATATCCGGTTTTCCATCAGTTAAAATCTTTCTATCTGCGTAGGAAGCAATTATTTCCCCTACAAATAGATCGTGGGTGGGCATTTCATAGATATCGTAGAGTTTACATTCCAGGGAAAGGGGACATTCCTGGATGAGTGGTGCCTGTTCCAGTTCACCGTATTCAACGGTGAAAAGCTGTGATTTATCTTCTTTGCGTCCAGATACCAGGCCACAGTAATCAACTTCCCGAATCATGCCCTCGGTGGGATAGTTAATGCTGAATGCCCTGTTTTCCCTTATTAGTTGGGTGGTGAAATGAGCTTTGTTTATACCTGCAACCAATAGTGGGGGATTTCCGTTAGCCCTGCTTAACCACCCTAATGCCATAAAATTTGCCACATCCCCATGTTTAGTGCCCAGAAGGGTCACTGGCATGGGATAAATGAACGAATTTCCACCCAGTTTTTCTTTTTCCATTTTTAGTACACCCCTAAATCCATGATAAACAATTGTATATACAAACGTTATAAAATACTTTTCCTGACAAAAATATCTGAAACCAATTGATCTATAATAAAAATCAGAAGTGTTGAAAAAAATTCGGTATGAAAATTAAAAAAAATATGACCTTGAAAAAGAATTAACCCCTTCTCCTCTCGAATTCCTGGTATAATTCATCCAGGTCCACACCTTTATAGGCCAGGAGCAGGAGGGTGTGGAATATAAGGTCGGCAGATTCATAAACCAGGTTTTCATCGTTTTTAGAGGCGATGATTACCTCGGCTGCCTCTTCACCGATTTTTTCCAGGATCTTGTCTTCTGCCTTTTTTTTATCATCATCCTGCATTATACGAGATGTGTAGGAGTCAATGGGGTGGTCCCTTCTGCCTTCCAGGACCTGGTAAACTTCCCTGATGATCTCATCCTTCATTTCTTAATCACCTTATCATCCTTTCGTAACGGGCCGGTTATGGCTATTAATGGGTGCTGGGCATCGTCAATGACCTCTATATCCTCAAAGGTAAAGATACCCTCCTTGTCTGCTGTTTTTTCCATCCCCAATTTTATATCCTGGTCCAGGGTTATGACGTAGGAGTCAATTTCATCGTAGCCCAGTTTGCGGGAGGCCACAGTACGGTGATGGCCATCCACCAGGATGTAACGGTTGCCAGTTTTCACCACTATGGTGGGCTCGGCCAGTCCCCGGGTGAGTTCGTAGGTACGCCCCTGTAGTTCATCAGCGTAGACCCGGTTCTGGGTGGGCCTTAAACGTTCGATGGGCACCATTTGGTGGACCAGTTTGGTTTTAATATCATAGAGGTCTTCCAATGTTTTCTTAAAGTACCTCACCTTCATGGGAGTGGAACGTTCGATGTGGGAGCGCACAATATCGGTGTTGGTTATGATACCCACCAGGGCACCGTCTTCGTTAATCACCGGCATCCGGGATATTCCCATTCTAAACATTACCCGGGCAGCATCGTTGAGGGACATGGATTCATCCGCCACCACCACATCGGTGGACATGATGTCCTCCACATGTTCCGCCCACTTTTTCAGGAGGAGGTCAAAGGCAGTTATCATGCCAATAACCCCATCATTGGTTTTGACTGGGAATCCATCGTGGCCCGTTTTCTTCATTAGCTGGATTACTTCCTCATTGGGTGTGTCTGGGGTGACGGTGATAACCGCCCGGGTCATGTAATCCTTAACCAGAGTGGATTTAGTCATCCGAACCTCCCTTCTTAGGGCCTTTCTTCCATATTAATCGGTTTTCACATTCTATCTTAACTACGCGGTGATAAGGAACCATGGATCCGTCAAACATGATCATAAATCCTCCTTCTAATCCTTCAATATCTGTGGCGGGAATGGTTTTAAGGTTATTTTCAGTTCCCCGGTGCAGGTAGGTAACCTGGCATTTTTCAATGTCCATTTCCGGATGCCAGTGGAGCATGTCCAGAATTCTCTTAGCCATTGAACTAACCCCACCAGGATATGATTTTATTCCTGGTTCTTAAGTTCTTCAACCACCATCTGGTTGGTCTTTGCCGGGTCGGCTTTACCACGGGTTATCCTCATCACCTGACCAACCAGGAAGTTCAGAGCCTTGGATTTACCCTCAAAGTAGTCCGATACTGCTTCCGGGTTCTCTTCAATGGCCTGTTTCACTGCCTGGAGAACAGTGTCATCTTCCACTACCCCGATCAGTCCCAGTTCTTCGGCAATTATGCCCGGCATCTGGGGGTTTTGTGGTAGTTTTTCAATGATCCTCTGACCAGCTTTAGTGGTGATTTTCTTATTCTGCAACATCCGGAGTAATTCCACCAGTTGAGCCGTGGTTATTTCACTTTCCTTGTAGTTGAGTTTGTTGTAGTAGAGTACCCGTTTGAGTTCATCTCGCATCCACAGTGCA
>NPIE01001469.1_pt2:162500-176543 | contig 176543 bp, 186 predicted proteins | sample 8637661 | NCBI WGS metagenome assembly NPIE01 (sample SAMN07420842, study PRJNA396082) | bioreactor metagenome | isolation source: sample BA12 brine-fed electro-methanogenic bioreactor BA | place: Japan: Kochi | collected 2016-12-09
GTCTCCCCAGAATACAGGGCCTTCCACACAGATCCTCCAACCCACATCATCCACGCAGCACTGCCCACATATCCCCAGGGCACACTTCATGTAGCGTTCCAGGGAGAACTGGGCTGGTATCTGGTTTTCCTCAGTGAGGAGGTGGAGTTTTTTCATCATGATCTCTGGACCACAGGATACCACCATATCATAATCTTCTTCTTTGATGAGTTTTTCGGCCAGTTCCGTGGCAAATCCGCAGAAACCATGGCTTCCATCATCAGTGGTGGGAAATACACGGGCTCCTGCATTTTCCAGGCGTTGAGTGAAGAGTATTTCATCTTTAGTGGTGGCAGCAGTGATAGTATCCACCTGAACACCCCTACGACTGGCTTCTTCAGTGAAGGCAGCCACTGGGGCCATGCCAATGCCGCCCCCCACTGCCAGGACCCGGGAACCGGCAATTTCAAATCCACTTCCGTAGGGTCCCCTTAAACCTATTTTATCATTTTCCTGAAGTTTGTGGAGTGCCTGGGTGAAGGGTCCTACCATTTTCACGGAGATACCCACCTCGCCATTCACCGGGTCTATACTGGAGATGGACATTGGTTTTTCATCCTGGAAATTCCATACCATTAAGAACTGACCCGGACTCTCTCCTTCAAACTCCCAGGGCAGGTAAAAGGTTTTCACCGTGGGTGTTTCCTCTACTATCCGGTTAATGGGGAGTACCTGGGGGATATTTTTGATTTCTTTCCGGTACATTTACCTCACCCTCCCCTGGTGGGCCAGTCCCACCATTTCTTCCACTTTCTGGTAATTCTTTTCTTTCATGAACTTCAGGAGGCCCTGGTTTATCTCAGGGAAGACTTCCAGTCCATGGTACATTACCGCAGTTCCAATTTGAACACAGCTTGCCCCGGCGTAGAGGAATTCCACCACATCCCGGTAGTTGGTAACTCCACCCACACCCATTAGGGGTATGTCCACGTTCTGGTAGACCTGGTATACACAGCGCAGGGCCACTGGCTTTATGGCTGGCCCGGACATTCCTCCAAAACCATTGGATAATATGGGGTGACCGGTTTCCAGGTCGATCCTCATCCCTGGACCCAGGGAGTTGATTAAAGTTAGGGCGTCAGCCCCGGCACGTTCTGCTGCCTGGGCAATCTCCACTATATCCGTGACGTTAGGGGTTAACTTGGCAATCACTGGAATTTTAACTGTTTTTTTAACTGCTTTAACAAAATTGTGGGTTAAAACCGGATCCTGGCCTATTGATGCTCCGCAGCCTTCCAGGGCATGGGGACAGGATATGTTTAGTTCCAGGGCATCCACCAGGTTTTCCACCTTACGGGCAATTTCACTAAATTCTTGGGGTGTGGAACCATATATGGAGGCTATCTGGGGCACTTGGCCCTCCAGCTTTTCCAGTTCCCCCTGGAATGTTTCCACTCCCGGGTTGGACAGTCCTATGGCGTTTATTATTCCCCCTTCCACTTCCACGGTGGTGGGGTTGGGGTAACCCTTGTTGGGTTCTGTTCCAAAGGATTTAGTTACCACTGCCCCGGCTCCACTACGGGCTACCCAGTTAAGCGAGGATGCATTGCTTCCCAGAACACCCGCCGCCAATACAGTGGGGTTTTTCATTTTCATCCGGCAAATTTCCACTTCCAGCATGATTACACCTTAAGTTTAGAAGGTTTAAATTCCATCAAGTACACATTAAATTCTATGAAGTGTTATGTAGTTGGTTGTTTTGCAGGCTTTGTAGCCCTGGATGAAGATTTTAACTTGATGGATTATGAACTTTTCCCACACCAGGAACTCCGGGAAAAATGGTTTGAACAGGAGGATGAAGGGGAAACTCCAGAGGAGAAGAGACTCCTGGGAAAGGTGGGTAAAGTTTGCCAGGAAATCATCATCGAAACTGCACGGAGAAGTTCCCACTACCAGGACCTGGAATATCATGCTAAATTCACCTATCAACTTCCCAGTAAAGGTGGGGATTATTTTAGAAGTAATTTGGGCCAAATTCTCCATGAAACTGGTTTTTTAAAGTCACCTGATGAACTGTGGGGTGTTACCCGGGACCTGGCCCTGGAGATCACCGAGAAGCGGTTGAAGGACGCTTCCCATTCCCAGGATCTCCTGCTTATTCAGGCCATCCATACTATTGAGGAACTGGAAGAGGCTGAGGTTAAACTGGTGGAACGTCTACGGGAGTGGTATCCGGTGCATTTCCCGGAAATGGATGATGTACGGGACCATGCCCGCTACGTGGAACTGGTGGCCCAGTACGGTGACCGGGAATCAGTTATAAACTCCGGGGCCCTGGAGGAGATGGTGGATGAAGGGGTGATGAGTCTGGGTGCTGAGTTATCCCCCCGGGATCTGGAGGTGATTCAGGGATTTGCCCAGACTATCCAGTCCATCCAGGAATCCAAGAAATCCACCACCGACTACGTTGACGTGAAGATGGAAGAAATGGCCCCTAACCTCCGGGATCTAGTGGGTGCCTCTCTAGGTGCCAAGATCATCGCCCACACCGGGGGTATTAAGCGTCTGGCCCTCCTACCTTCCAGTACCGTGCAGATCCTGGGGGCAGAAAAGGCCCTGTTCCGTCATCTGAAGACTGGTGAGCGACCACCCAAACATGGTCTCATATATCAGCATCCTGCGGTCCGTGGCTCACGGTGGTGGATTCGGGGAAAAATTGCCCGGGCACTGGCCAGTAAAATAAGTCTGGCTGTGCGGAAGGATTATTTCTCCAGGGAGTACGATGCTGCGGTCAAGGAGAGTTTTGAGAAAAGGGTGGAAGAGATAACCAAGGAACATCCTTTCCCTAAACGAACCGAAAAATCTAAAAAGAAACAGAAAGGCAAAAAACGGAAGAAGAAAAAGGATAAATTCCGGTTTAAGAAGGGTGACTACCAGTACTAGTGTTCATACCTGAACATTGGGGGGATTCATCCCCAAAAAAAGTAAAGGATGTGTGTATCTATCAGTATAGTTGAGAGTTTTTAAGTGGTTTGTTTCATTTAATAGGTAGAGAGTGATTGCAATGACCGATGTAGTGGCCATAGTATCCATAATATCCAGTGTTTTTTCCATTATTCTGGCAGTGTATGCCATACAGTTTTCCCGACGAGTGGAAGAACGTCTCCAGAACAACTTCACCATACTAAAGGAGACCATGGAGGCCAACCAGAAACAGGCCCAGGAGTGTCTTTCCAATATCGACCGGGAAGCAGCAGCCATTAAAACCACGGTAGACCAGTCCCATGAGAAAACTTCATCAAACCATCCAGAACCTTAAAAATGAACCGCCCTGAACTAGCCCCCCGGACCCATATTCCCAGATAAAAGGCCCTTATTTTCTACAGAAGATAATAAATCCATCTACATTACCCCTTATTAATCTTAATTTAATTACCCTGTCTTTTAACCTGTTCCCTTTTTGGCAATTTGAATTTCTACAGTAGAGCAAATTTTATTAGAAATATCAGTTTAAGTTCTACCCCGGAATAATCTAATAGGATATATTTATATTACCTAACCAAGAATAGAGGATCAGGGCCAATGGATCCCACCGTGAAGTGGTTAAAATAAGATATCTGGTTAGTGGGATCATTCTGTGGTAGACATCTACAACTGCATCCTTAATCTCCATGAGCACTGCAAACCTAGTTCAGATTGCTTTTCACTCTAATTATCTGGGGATGCTCCGAACTTCAAAAGAATCCACCGTAATAATCCTGATTCATGGCCTGGAATCCCTCCAAAATACCAAGTAGTACTTTTAAGTATCTTTCCGGGACAGAGCAGGCTTTTTAATCATACCTTCGCAGATCACTACCAATCCTCTGCTAATTAGTAACTGGATAAAGTCCCCGCTACACAGAGTGGTTCCGGTGAAATTTAAGGAACCTGCGAACCGGTGCAAACTTCCCGAGAGGGAACTGTTAAATCCAGAAAGTTTAATATATTCCCAACTGCAAGTTATTTAGAGAGGAAACTAATTTTCGAAAATCATCAAAGGGATATGTAAAATGGAGTTTGAACTGGAATCTGGCAATAAAATCAGCGGAGTATACGAACTGGACGGTCACCTGGCCACCTGCAACCTTAACCCCCAGGTAAGGGTTTACGGGGAGAAGCTGGTGGACTATGAGGATAAAGAGTATCGCCTCTGGGATCCACGCCGTTCTAAACTGGCAGCTGCCCTTCTTAAAGGACTGGGAACCTTCCCGGTTAAAAATGATTCCCGAGTACTCTACCTCGGGGCTTCGGCCGGCACCACCCCCTCCCACATCTCGGATATCATCACCCAGGGAGTTATATACTGTGTGGAGTTTGCACCCCGCATGATGAGGGAGCTCCTCACTGTTTGTCGGGCCCGGGAGAATATGATCCCCCTGCTGGAAGATGCCCATAAACCCGCCAATTACCAGGGACTGCTGGAGAAGGTGGACTTCCTTTACTCTGATGTGGCCCAGCCTAACCAGACTGAGATATTCATGGACAACATGCGCCTCTTCTTGAGGGAAGAAGGACAGGGCATGATCATGATCAAGGCCCGGAGCATAGATGTCACCCGCAAGCCCAAACAGATATTCCGGGAGGAAGCATCCTTCTTAAAGGAGCATGGCTTCCGGATAGTGGATAAAGTTGACCTGGACCCCTACGAGAAAGACCACCGCTGTCTGGTCTGTGAATTTGCATTTTAACCTTAATACCGATTCTAACACCAAATAATTCTAAAATCGAAGAGAACACCCTAATAAAAATAGAAAGGGAACACCCTACAAGATTACTTTTTAAAATATGAAAAAATGGGAGTAAATCCCAGTATTTTATCCTTTCTTGGTTTAATCAACTCTTTTACCGGCATCAGGACCCGGTTGCACTGAATATATTTCAGTTACCTTTAGCAAGACTGCGGCTTTAGGTGCTAGTTGAGTCATGACACTTTTAGCCCATTCCACTGCATCATCAAAGTATTTACCAGACTCATGTATTTCCACCGTGCCTTTAAACTGGTAGGGGCATTCTGATATGTCTCCCACAGCCACTGTGGCCTGGGGATTGTTTTTAAGATTTTCCAAACTTTTGTTCATGAAGTTGGCCACCAGTAGGATGGTTTCACCATCTAATGGTCTGGCAAATCCAATTGGAACCACATTGGGAGTGCTTTTGTTATTGGCGGTGGCTAACCAGACTATGTTGTTTTTTTCTATTGCATCCATCATTTCCTTGTTCATTACCATAAGATCACCTGTAATGTGTCTTTAATTAACATTCACCGAATAGAATAATGTATTTAATGGTCAGCAAAATATACTAACTATATTTTAGTTACCCTTTTTCTATCTAAAACTCCCTTAAAAAAAACCATTACTGCCCTTTCAAACCTAAATTCCCCGAAAAATTAATTCAACTCAGTTTCAGCTGATCCACCACTGAAACCACCTCGTTAGCCTGTTTCTGAGTCTGGTTCTGGGACTGGTAGGTGTAGGTTTCGTAGATCATGGCGGGAATACCGGCCTGTATCAAGGGGAGAGTTACATAGGCCGGACTGGTGGGATTTGGTGGACTGTACACTTTTAACCAGTTGACGTGACTTTTAATCTGCCTGGCGATTGATTCTGCCCTGCTGGATTGTCCCGGGACAAATAGGAACCATTTTTCCTGGTAATGGCCTTCGTTGGAGTGGACATCAATCACCAGATCAGGGGAAGAATTTTTAATATTAGGGACAGCGTAGTTGAAGGCCAGGGACTGACCATTAGCCCTCCCCTGGTCGTAGTTATCGGCGTTCTGAGTGACGTTTACCTGGTAAATGTAATAGCAGTAGTTAAGGGAGTGGTTCCTGTTTTTCAGGGCCTCCTTCAGGGCCAGGTGGGCCTGGTATTCCAAGGGGTGGACACCCACCACGTAGGCTATTTTATAGGGGGACTGGGGATTACCGTAGGGTCCTTCCCGGGTAACTGTCCCGTATTCTGTTTCTCCCAGGACCACCCTGCTGTAGGTGGTTGCTGCGGAGTTTTTCTCCAGGGAAGGGAGGGGGAATAAATAAAAAGAGGATAGAACTGCGGCACCAAACACCAGGATTAGCACCAGGATTAATTTAATTTTCCCCATTCTCAGTTCTCCTCAGTTTTCAAATGCCCCATGGTTTTAAACTTAAATTTTCCTGGCCTAAGGTATGGTTACACTGGCTGGTAGTTGTCCAGTTGATTTGTACTGGGTTAAAACCTTGGCATACATGTTCAGCATGGAATCCGGGGATAAATCTGGTTGACCAGATACAGTGATACCAATGTAGTTGGGTGTCTGGCCACTGTTATCCATCCAAGCACAGGTTCTCTGGGCCATGCTCAGATAATCTGCCTGGGCGATGGTGGCACTGGTAACTGTCCCGTAAGCATTATCCGGACTCTTGTACTGGTTTATGGGAATATTACCAGTTTGCCCGGTGTTTATCATTGTTATGCCCTTGGCCAGGATGTAAAGGCACTGGTTCTTGTCCAGGGTTACTCCCTGGTAGGTTATGGTGCTGAACCCCACTCCCACTCTTGAGATTTCACTGGCCAGGCCGGGTACCTGGGACACCGGGAATCCAGTAGCCAGGGATATTGTTTCGGGGGCAGGGGTGGTGTTGGTGGTGTTGGCCGGGGTGCTGGAACTTCCCATTTTCAGGAGTATTCCTCCCATTATTCCCAGTATTACCACCAGAGCCACTACTGCCACGATCAATGCCGTGTTAATAGTTTTTGATTCTTCTTTTTCGGGTTGAGTGGATTTTCTACCAAAGGCTGCTTTTTCCGGTAATTTAGCACCGCACTGTTCACAAAAAGCAGCGTCGGCATCGTTATCATATCCGCAGTTTTCACATTTCATTTCATCTTGCCCCCCACATGGGTACTCTTGATTATACTGTGTTTTATCTTTCCTATTCTTGATTTTTTCCCCACACGTTAATATAAATATGATAATTGATCATAATAGGGTGAGGATTAGAAACTGGAATGTTTCCTATGACCCCCATAAAAAAATTATTCCCCCATCTAATCCTCCCTTTTAAAGATCCTTTCAAAAGTATTTATTTAAAAAAAGAAGCTGGTTTGCCCTAAAATGTAAGAAAAGTTTAAAAAATGAAAAATAAGTTTAGGCCAGCAGGTGATATACCAAACCGCCCAAGTACAACAGTAAGAAAGCTATACCAAACAGGAATACCCCCATGAACATGTATTTATCAAAGGATTTTGGGCCTTTGTACTCGGTGTTGTCGGTTGAAACCTGTTCCTTGGAAATATTCTGTGAAACATTCTTCACTGCCTTTTTCTTCTTGGAAGACTTCTTCTGAGATTTTTTCTTTTTCTTAGCCATCAGATTATGCTCCTAAAATTGATTTAAAATACCAGGTTAACCTAAAATCCATCATATCCTCCCCTTCACCCCAGCCGGGACCCCGGTACTCCCCGGACCCAGACCAGTAAAATCATTTTTAAATTATGGTCGGTCCGACTTTTAAAAGCTATGGGATTAAAAACCCCGGTAATACTTTAAGCAGGTTATCTACATAAATCTGGTGGTGAAAGATAGATGCTCCCTAATTCTCTGAACTAAATACCCACTCCTCCCCACACGTACCTGTACGTTTCAGGAGAATTTTACCAATGCCCCCTTTATCCATTAGGGTAAAAACCATGGATTTGTATTTAATAGAATTAAATGCTGGAATTTGATGTATACCCATAACTATACAGGTTATTTCAGATTTCTGTAATACTCAAAGGTTTTAAACACATAATAGGTTAAGTAACGACTGTCATGGCCAAAGCTTTAAATAATAGCTCCACCAACCAGTTACTACCCTGTTGCTTTTAGGTGTGAAATCTAGTGGAAAACATCCACGTGTCAGGTTATTATTACCCATTCAGGGCGTTCTAGAGGGCCCGTAGCTTAGTCTGGCAGAGCGCTTGGCTCTTAACCAAGGTGTCGCGGGTTCAATCCCCGTCGGGCCCGCTTTATTTTAATATAATATATTCTGATATCCAGATCTTACACCCGTTTAGGGGAATGTTCTTTTAAGAAGAACAGCAAAGCCATAGTATGATTGCAGGGGTACCCAAGCGGTCAACGGGGGTGGACTCAAGATCCTCTGGCGTAGGCCTTCAAGGGTTCGAATCCCTTCCCCTGCACTCCTTTTATAATATATTCATTTATTAGAATCATTTTTAGAATAACTATACTCCATTTTAAAAATAACTTATACCCCCATTTAGAATATAGTTAATATCCATTCCTATATTTTCATTTAATCCCCCTGAATGACTCCTTAAACTCTAAATGAGTCAAAACATTTTTCATTCCAGCAGAAAAAACCTATCTTTAAATTAACATATCTGGATGGGTTCTGATGTGAGTTTGTTCAGAGGACATTCATTATAAGTGTAAAACTATCAATGCATTCCTATTTCAATAGGGAATATAATACACAAAATGAATAAGGCCGGTATCTTAAATTCATTAACGTATTAAGTTCTTAAGAGTAATCTGTTTAATATTAACATGTCTCCAATTGCCAAACTTTAAATAATAGTTCGGTAAACCATTTACTACCCTGTTTTTGTGTAGATTATTATGTGAAAATGTGGGACCCCCACAAAACTAAACTTCTTCATTATCAGGCATTCTAGAGGGCCCGTAGCTCAGTCTGGGAGAGCGCCTGGCTTTTAACCAGGTGGCCGCGGGTTCAACTCCCGTCGGGCCCGCTTATTTTATTATTTCAACTGATTATTTTAAGCCTATTTTTATTCTCAATTGATTAATAAGATATTTTTTTGATTAAATTATCTATAATGCCTCAAATGTAAAATTCAACTTAAAAAGGGATTATTTTCTATATAAATAAATTTTCTCTAAAAAAAAATAAAGTTGAGGCTGCTTTTCTGGATTAAGTTCAATTTCACGTTTTCCATGTTTATCACTGCCTTTATGTTGGTTGAATAGAAGATTAGCCCAGCTTTGGCAGTTAATGAACCACCAGTCATGCTGAAGGTTCCCTGCCCTTACTTTACAATAAAATGTATAAAATACTGAGTAGATATATCAAAGATAGGGGATGTTAGGGTAGACCTTCTCATTTCCCATGCATAAGGGGGTTTAAAAAAATGCAACGCAATACCTATATTTTAATTGGAGTCGTTATCCTGATCTTTGTTGCTGCCGCCGGAGTTAGTTATCTTTTATTTCAGCCCGCGGTGAACAACTCGCCCAATGTTACCAACAACACCACAACCACAGTGGTGAACCAGAATACCGCCACCCAGCAGAACCAGAGCACCACCTCGGGTTACATATCCTCAGCCCAGGCCAAGTCCATTGCATCCAACTACCTGAATTCCAAGTCGGATTATAAGGGCCTGGGAGCGGGCACACCTTCCCTCAAAGGAAGTGTGTACTACGTGCCTATGGTGGTAACCGTGGAGGGCCAGCATTCCGTGGGGACTGTGCTGGGTGATGTCCTGGTAGATGCCAAAACCGGAAAAGTCCTGGGAACAGAAACTGTGGATATTACCACCGATGAAAAGGTAAGAAACCCACCATAAGGGATAGACTTAGATAAAAAGGGATGGATAGACTTAGATAAAATGGGGATTCGGGGATAATTCCCTTAATCCCACTTAAATTATTTAAAAAAAACCTAACTTAATTTTTTTAAAAAAAATAGTATCTACTTTTCGCAAATTTGGACTCCCATTTTAAAGGCCTTTTCACAGTCCTGGGGGAAGATTTCCTGGTATCTTTTCAGTTTTTCTTCTGGATCGAAACGTGAGGACACGTACTTAGAGTAATCATCAAACTGGTAGGTGTCAGTGACCAGTAGGGATTCTGATTCACCAATTATACGTTCAACCAGTCTTTCAGTGGTTTTAAAACACTCCTCATAACCGATCTCCTTTAACACTTCCTCGGTCACTCCCATAGTGTAGATAAAACCGACTGGTATCCGGCGGGGAAAGAGGGTTGACCCTTCCTTATTGTAAACCAGGTAGGGGAATATGAGGCGTTCCAGGAAGGATCTCATCTCCCCGGTGGCTGTTCCCAGGTAAATAGGGGATGCGAGGATGAGGGCATCAGCTTCTTCAATCCTTCCCAGGACAGGTGTTAAGTCATCCCGAGCAGCACAAGTACCATAGCTTTTCCCATCCTTTAATTTACAGGCAAAACAACTTTTACAACCTTTATAGTCCAGGTCGTAGAGGTGTATGATTTCAGTTTCTGCTCCCCTGGATTCAGCCCCTTCCAGAGCTTTTTCAACCAGTTTAGCTGTGTTACCCTTCTTTCGGGGGCTTCCGTTAATTCCCATAACTTTCATGGTTCCAGTCTCACTTTTTATTATGTATTTGTTGAACTCCTCTAAGATAGGTTGAACCCTACGATATGTTGAAACCTCTAAGATAGGTTGAACCTAAGATAATGTTGAATCCTCTAAGATAATTATAGTTAGTTGATATAGTTAGTTGATTTCCATCTTGAACCCGGTATAAGTGGCAAAAAAGCCATCCGTATCCGCGTACAATGGTTTGAAACCATTGTTTTCCGCATCTTTCATGGTTTTCTTAAGAAAATCTCTTCCCCAGGCGGTTATGGACTCTGAACATTGCAGACTGTACCACCGGAAGGTGCTGTGGTTGTACAATCCATAGAAGGTGTTGGCCAGCCTCTTCAAGGCTTCCTGCTGTGCATTTAGAATCTGTCGTTCTCGATCATCCCTGGACTGTTTCATCCGGGATTTGATTCTTATTCTATCCTTTAAAATTTTACCCATGGCCGCCGGGATGAAGCCCACTGGTTCCTTGTGGAATTTGTGCCCGTACTCCGGGCAGACATGGCAAGTTCCCCTTTTATAATCCGGAGTGAGAGTATCCGGGGATATGTTCTTGGAAATTATTATACTGGGGTACAGGCTCCGGAAATCAAAGTAGACAATATTTTCGTGCAACCCAGTTACTGGTTCCTTAACGTAGCCTCCCACCACCTGCTTACCTTCCCTCTGGGTTAATTCCTCGGGTGAAGGTCGGTTAGGTACTAAATTCCCGGTTTCAAATGATTTCCGGATTAGGTACCATTCCACCTGCTGCCCGCTGGCCATGCGGGACACATCAAAGAGGGGTTGGCCCACGATCCGGGTGAGTTCCATACTTATGGGTAACATCTCCTCTCCGATCTGGGTAACCGCCACGGCATCGTCCAGGGAGTAGTGGAAGAGACGTTCCAGTCTCTGGTCACCTTTATCCCAGTAAAGGTGGATTTCATCTCCGGGGAGGTCGTATTTTTCCTGGCCAAAAAGCTCCAGGTAAACCCGTTCCAGGGTGTGGCGTTCTAAGTGCAGGTAGCGGCGGACATAGGAGTACAGGTCAATGTGCACCCTGCCCCGGATCATGGCAGGGTTACCGAAACCCAGCCGGGTGAATCTGGGCGGGGATCCGTCTACTCCCAAGTGAAGGGGTACTCCCAGCTTTGCCGCCCGATCCATTATGTAGGGAAGGTCAAAGGCATCGGAGTTGTATCCCAGGATAAAATCAGGATTTTCAGACTGGACAGTTTCCACGAATTTCTCCAGTAATTCTTTCTCGTTGGCCACTACTTCCACAAAGTCTCCCGGAGGGTCTAGATAGGAATCCGAGGAAGGGTGAATATCAGAGGCAGTTGAAGGATTTTTATAGGATACCACTTTCTGCAGGCCCTGGTTACTGGAGAAACTGATCATGATGATGGGGTCCAGCTCGGCCTGGGGCATGCCCCGGGGATTGTAAACCTCAATATCAAAGCTTAAAACTGAGAATTCTGGTAAAACTTCCTCGAGGATGATTTTAGGGGGATTTTTCACCTGGAAAATGCAGGGTTGGGGCGTAGTTGGTGATCCTTTTACAGGTCCCTGTTTTAAGACCTTACCTTCTACTTCCACAACATTCAAAGGAGATAATCCTTTATCTATGAGGTACCTGCGGTAAAAAGGAATATCATGTTCTCTTACCTCCTGGACCGAGGTTAAATTCCCTATTCTATCCCTTAATTTAGGGATATCCTGAGGATGTTTGAAGGTTACCTTCAGGACCTCTTTCCTTTTCCCCTGATCCTTTTTGTAAACCTTTTCCACAGAGTTAAGTCCTAGTTCACTTAAATCCTGGGTGCAGACCTTAATATCTTGGGGAATGACGTAGATGTAGGGTTTGAAACTTTTATCCCAGGCTATGATATGGCCTTCTTCTTTTTCTCCCAGGAGTTTGCCGAATAACCTTATAACTGGTACACGGTTCCGGGTGATGTAATCAATGTCCAGGAGAACGAATTTTTTAGTCACTGTACCGGGAGGTATTCCTTCATGTACGCCCATAATCCTCACTTCCAGTAGGGACTATGGATGGGTAAGGTCAAGGAATTTGAGGTAGAGGGGGTGATAAGTAATCTACTTACCCTCCCCCCTGCATCGTCGAATAAAAAAGAGAGGGTTTTTTTTAAACCGGTAACTGTTTAATGCTCCCCACTGTAGAATACAAAAAGGTTACAGTTCCTTTTTCTTTTTCAGTGTTCCGGATAAGTTTTATAATTGTATTTCTCCGGATTTGGTTGAGATTTTCTGTTTGGTCCAGAACTGCTTCATTGAATAAAGGATTATCCCCTGGCCATTCATCAATCTCTGGAGGAGGGGATATCTCTCTAAGCCATAGATCGACTTTAGCTTCTTCTCGGGTTAATCCTTCCGGCCAGGATTCATCTATTAAGATTCTGAATCCATCTTCCACTCGGGGAACTTCAGATATTTTTTTAAGTCTTAGCATACACATCTCTCCTATTATCATTAACATGATCAATTTAACATTATTAATCATGATATATAAAATTAACGGAAATTGAAACAAAAGAACATACTCCTTCGCCCACCAGAAGTAACCCCTTTACTATAAAAAACCCGGAAGAAATGTTAATCGGGTTTTTACCCGGGATTATTCTATAAATAGGGAAAAAATTAAAAAAAAGTTTAAAAAACAGGTTTTAAAAAACAGTTATATGGTTTAAAAACGGATTCTATCCTTATTCTTGGGTATCCCATTTTTTACCTTAATCCAGGTTTGATCACGATGTAACTCATATTCCCTAAAACAAGAGGGAACACCCTGGGCTGTGAGGGGATCCGGACCATCCATGAGCTGGAAATGGAGGTGTGGAGCAGTAGAATTACCAGAATGACCTATATTCCCCGTTATATCTCCGGATTCTATGAAATCACCATTTTTGGCTTTTACCGAACCAGTCTTCATATGCCCCAGGAAGATCCATACTCCCTCCCACTCCCATTCACCCTGGATTATTACAAAGTTACCGGCAATATCCTGAATACTCTGTTTTCCAGGATCGAAGAACCAAGCATTCTTCAGGGCAATGGAAATATCACGGAGGGGTTGTACGGGGTCCCGTTCCGGGTATCCATCACGAGAGGCAACCACCCGACCCGGTATGGGGGCATAGATGGGTTTTCCGTAGGAGTAACAATCATTTAAATGCACCCTGCCCAGGATCTGATCCAGGGTACTTTTCCGGTGGAATTTAACTGAGTTTTGGGTCCAGTCCACCTGCAGGAGGTCGAAAGCATAGGTCGAGGCAAAAGAATCCGTACCGTGACTGGGAACTTTAGAACCCGGACTGTTTAAAACCATCCACTCACCCTCCAGGGGGGATTCTAGGGGTACCGGTTTCATACCTCCATTATCAGGTCTTCCCGCCACTCTCATCATGTCCCTGGTTTTTGCATCCTTATTTTTAAGTTTTGGTGTCCCTTATCTATTCAATAGAGGTACATTCCCAGGTTTCAGCTTCCGTATCTATGGTGGCGTACAGTTCTGTTTCCACATCATTGAACAGCTCTTCACAACCGAACTCCAGGTCTGCTGATTTTTTAACGGCATACATTCTGCCCCGGGCACTCTTAACCACTATATCACCCTCACGGGTTATTCCTACCACTAATTGTTTGATTTCCTTGGCCATTTT